>SKEH01000128.1_pt1 | contig 52705 bp, 53 predicted proteins | sample 4826571 | NCBI WGS metagenome assembly SKEH01 (sample SAMN11008814, study PRJNA524170) | human gut metagenome | biome: Human fecal sample; material: Feces; isolation source: fecal sample from pouch patient p29 | host: Homo sapiens | place: Israel: Tel-Aviv | collected 2016-09-14 | reverse complement strand
TTTATTGTCTGTGCATGAAAATGGTTTAGTTCTATTAGTAAAAAGTGAAGATCACGAAGTTTGGTCTAATAGAAAACCAATTTCCAATACTGTTGATGGTAAACTTGTAATTACTTTTGAAAGTGAATAATCGAATCACTAAGTTTTACAGAAGTTTTTCCATCTTTTGAACTAAGGACTTGTTTTTTAACAAGTTCTTTTTTTAATTTCATTTTCATTTATTTCTCCTTATACAATTTATTTAAGTAGAGTGTTAGGAAATGATTGCTTAATTGATATCTCTTGAGGATGCTCCCGACCATTAATATAGTCGATTTGGATCAGAGTTTCAGGTACTTCGTCCTTGCTTGTCTCCCAAACAATGTTTATTCCTTGTAAACCGATTTCTTCAGCTTGAAAATCAACTCCATTTAAAATAACGTGAGGTATGCTAGAATCACTGTTGATCTTAATTTCTAGATTTTCGATTTGCAATGTTTTTTTTAAAGGTTCGCTCATTTGTTTCTACCTACCCAATCAAACTCATCTGTCCATTTCGGTTTTTAATTTCAAGTTTGGTATTTGCTGATGGCTCCCAGCTATTCCAATAGTCAAATGCACGCTCTTCATCTTTACGCTTCAATAGATCGTACCGTGGAATACGGAAATAATCTTTGAAATCTTTAGCAGCCTGAGAAAATACAGATTGGGCAAAATGCCGATCACAATAGGCTTGACTGTTTTTTCCACCAAGTAGTGATACAACTTTCTGTTTACGAAGTTTTTCTAATGCCAAGCAAATGGATGGATTCACTGGTTGCTCATTCTTTAGATAATCCACATCGGCAGATAGAACCGATTGCCCTTCTTTCAGTTTTTTCAATTCCTGCAAAGCGTGAATCATCACATCTTCTGTTGTTAGGTCATGGTTGACCTTTTCGACTTCATTCATCATTCAAATTCTCCTTCTAAAATATCGTTATCTTCCTTTCTGATCTTATCCAGATCATGGAAGAAGCGTAAGCCACGATTGATAAAACTATCAAATTCATTTCGGATGATCCCGTCTGCTTTGAGGACTTTCTCCTCGTCTGCGTAGATTAGACCACCCATGCTTGCTAAGAAATCATTTCCCTTTTGAAGAAGACTTGTGATATTCTTGTAAGCTGAGATTTGCTTTTGTACGCTGTTGAGTTGCCCTTGTGATTCCTCAATGGCTCTGGTCAATTCATCATACTGAGCAGATTTCTTATCAACCTCTTCACGCTGGGCCAGTGTATCATTCAATTGTTTTTCAATGAAATTAGATCGCTCTTCAGCATCTTTGATTGCTTTTGCAAGTTCCTTATTCTTTTCTAACAATTGCTTGTTGAGATCCTGAGTGGCCTTGTAGTCATCTGGAACAACTTCCTTGATTGTTTCCTTGACTTCGACCTTGGAAGACTTGATTTTCTCGTTCTCTGCTCGTAACTGTTCATTGACTTTCTTGCTGAGCTTGAGTTTTTTCTTGACTTCCTTCAGTTCTCGTACCGTTGGAGTGTCGCCATCCTCAATTCGTTGGATCTGCTCCTCTTTCTCTTCTTCTGGAAGAGTTGCGATGAGATAGAGAGCTTTTGTTCCTAAATTTGTGTACGTTCCCAAATTTGGAATTTCATCCACTATTTTTATGAAGCGACTTGCCTCAGTTTTTGCGATTCCTATACCTTCTACCCACTTTCCAAATTCTCCGTGAGCTAGGTTATTTTCTTTAACGTGTTTCAAGCGTCTGCCGATTTCCCAAATGGACTGACCGGCTATTTGTTTGTGGTGACTGATTTCAAGTTCTATCTGAGATAGATTGTTTGATAAAGTGATTTCGTTCATTTTTTATTTATTTACCCGCCTATCTATTGCATAAGAATTTACATTTTCCCACTGCATATAAGCTATTTGACTGATATTAATCCTTATGCCACCTATGTCCAAAAATCTATTTTTTGGATTTTCGACAAATTTTAATATTCCAACAATGTTCGTTACAGTGTTTGTCACCTTTAGTATTTTACCGCTCGATAGCTCAATAGACACTTTAGCCAGCCTTTCAATCGGCACTGAATTCTCTAAAAGTTCTTCTGAAATTGATTTTTCCATTTTCTTCACCTCTTACTCTCCTAAATCAACCCAAGTCTCATCGATACCTAAGACATCGCAGACTAGATTTTTAAGTCTGTCACTTCCTTTACCGTATTTCAGCAATTCTGAAATGGTAGGCTTCTTCACTCCGCAAGCACGAGCAAGATGCGTTTGTGTCATTCCTTCTGAACTCAATTTGTCTTTTACCAATTGAATCCATTTTTGATGTTGTTGACTCATCTCTGGTCCTCCTTTTAAAAATTTATTTAAAAAGTTAGCTAATTCCTTGACAAAAAACAATCTATAGATTAGAATTTAGGCATAGAGAAAAGACCTACTAAAAAGGTAAATTTCACCTAGACAAAACGGACGGCAATCAGTTTTTAAGGTTTTATTTTTTTAGTAGTGTTATTCGCTAACTCCTTAGCTTACGAATAATATTTTAAACTATAGTTTGTTATTTGTCAACACTTTTTCAAACAAAAGTTTAAATATTTTTTGTCATGCCTTAGAAAGGTTGATAAATCAATGTTTTCTTTATTCGAAAAGATAAAAGAACTTTGCCAAATGCGTGGAATTTCTATTAATTTACTTGAGGAAACACTTGGATATAGTAGAAATACAATCTATAGTATGAAAAACAAAAAGCCAAATGCTGAAAGATTGCAAGAAATTGCTGACTATTTTAATGTGTCCACCGACTACCTATTGGGACGCACAAACAATCCGAATATTGCAAAAGATGGTGATGCTTCTGCACCATTAGACCTCCGAGACATTGCTGCTCAGTCAATGCTATTTGACGGTAAACCTCTTAGTGAAGAGGATATTGATTTTATAACAGCGGTTTTGGAGGCACATTTAAAAAATAAATAGAGGTGCACTTATGACTGTAAGAGAGCTTTGCGCCCAAGAGGGTGTGAACCTATGCTACTTTGACGGAAGTGATTGGCATAGTCCTGGTTTTTTCAATCCTACTTTGAACATTTTAGCATTAGATATTAATTTATCAGTTGAAGATCAAAAGCAAGTTGCTTTGCACGAATTGGGTCACAAAGAACATACTCCAGCTCAATATGAGTTAAATAGAGAGTTGTGCGAACTGCAAGCGGATAGAAGCATGATTCATCACTTGCTAGAAGAAGAGTTACAATTAATGGAAGATGTCAGGGATTTCAATTACATAAAATTTATGGAAAAGTACAAATTAAAGACCATTGCTGATGAAACAATGGTCAAAGACGAATATAATTCACTAATTAGTTAGAATAAAACAAAAAACTCCCCACACTCGCCTTCGCCAAAAATTGAGTGTGAGGAATGCTGTATAAGAAAAGCCATTAAAAAGGGCACTTTCTTATACTCATTTTATCAAGAAATGAGGTGAAACGCAATGGAAATCAAATCTTACAAAAAGAAAAATGGCGATACAGCGTATAAGTTTAGGATCTATGTCGGTAAAGAAAATGGAAAGGACAAGTATGTAAAGCGTCAGGGGTTTCAGACAAAAGCCAAAGCAAGAGCAGCACTTCTCCAACTTCAAACTGATCTTGAAAATAGCGAGGAAATCACTGTCGAGAAAATCACTGTCGAGGAAGTCGCTGAAAAATGGCTCAAAGAATATGCTGACACAGTACAGGATAGCACCTATATCAAGACCGAACGGAATATAAAAAATCATATCTATCCGACTTTAGGAGATAAGAAGATTTCTACTCTCACTCCTCTGCAACTTCAGGAACAAGTCAATGACTGGTCCAAAAAACTTATTTATGGACGTAAAATGAAAGGCTTGATGAATAACATATGTAAGTACGCTATCAGACATGGCTACATCTCCACCAATCCGGTTGAGAGTGTAACAACGCTTGTCAGAAAGCGAGTAGACACAGATAGCGATTTTTACGATAAGGAGGAACTGAAATCTTTCCTTGAATTAGTAGATAAAACCAATGACCTAAGAAAGAAAGTCCTCTTCCGTCTTTTAGCCTTCACAGGAGCCCGAAAAGGGGAGGTTTTAGCCCTCAAATGGGAAGACTGGACCAATAACACTCTGAGCATAAACAAAGCCATTACGAGAGGATTTGGCGGGGAATCTGTCGGTCCTACAAAAAACAAAAGTAGCAACCGATTGATCAGCTTGGACGAAAAGACAAGTGAACTACTCACAGAGTGGAGAGAAATGAATCCTACTACTACTTTTATCTTTGAGAATGAATTTGGAAAACCAATACCAGGAACACTACCACGGAAATGGCTACAACAAATTGTCAAAGATTCGGATGTGCGTCCTATTAGGATCCACGGCTTCCGACATACACATGCCAGTCTATGCTTCGAAGCTGGAATGACACTCAAACAGGTCCAGTATAGACTTGGACACTCAGATTTAAAAACAACCATGAACATCTATACTCATATCACCAAAGAGGCTAAGGATGATATTGGTGAGAAATTCGCAAACTATATTGATTTTTAAACAAATAACAAAAAACAGACCCTTTGGATAAAAAAGGGTCTGTTTTTGGGTCTGTTAGTTCCAAAAAGGTTCAAAAAAGAATAGAAAGTATAAAACAAAAAACGTTGTTTTTACAACGTTTTAGAAACTTTTAGAAAACTTTAGAAAGTATATATGGAGCCGGTGGGAGTCGAACCCACGTCCAAACACCTGCCAGCATATTTGTCTACAACCATAGGTTATGTCTTATTTTAACAGCTACATGACACATAACTCAAGCCCTGTACCTGCGAGTCTATCAATCTCTTATCTAACTCCTAGACAAAGCTAGATCGTATCTCGCTAAAATAAAGACCTGTCATCAAACACGAGCGATTCGAATCGGGTCACGCCTGCTGGTGTTTAGGCAGCTAAAGCGTAAGAATTATTATTTTTTGCAGTTATATTTAACTGGCGTTTTACATCCGCTAGATGAGTTGCAAAATATACCTCATAATGCCTGTCGAATCCGTAACGACCCCAAAACGAGTACAATTAGTATATCAAAATGTAGCTAAAAATGCAAAAGAAAAAAATTGAACAAGAAGGCTTCCACTGGGGAGCTCCTTGCTCAATTTGCTGTTATTATTGAAGATTCAACTTGTACTTGCTGATGTAGTGAATGGTGAAGTACATAGAAACAATCTTAATAACTTCATAAATGAGACCTGGGATGAAGTTTGGTCCAAATTCATCAATATTTCCATAAACCAATGCATATCCGACAGCATATGAATCTTTTAATGGATTGACTGCTGTACCGATGATACTTAACACAATACACAAGAGAAAGAAAAACAGAATAGCCTTCAATCCACGACGATTTTGGAACAGTTGGCCAAGTGCGATTGATACATAAAATAGTAAGATTCCTGAAGCTGTGGTAAAAATCCACCAGATGATAATCCAATAAGCAATAGAATGACTAAAAGCCTCAGCGATAATACTAAATACAGGAGAGAGGTCTTGTCCAATGACAGCGCCCATCACAAGCATTGTGATAAAACCACTAAAAAATAGAAGGAATAGGCAGTAAAGACTCGCTACTAAAGCTCCCACAAATTTAGACAAAATGATCGCATGAGGGCTAGCTGGAAGGGTCCAGGTCAAGTAACCTTCACGTCCGTATAAGTTGGAATAGAAACGACGAATAATAATATAGTAGTTACTAAGATAAAGACCAATGACTCCTCCAAAAATGAGAATCCCAAGAGTCCCCGTTATGATTTGCATACTATCGGTTTCCATATTCACAAAACCGTTTGTAGCACTTCCACCAATAACACCTGTAATCACTGACAAACCAAGTGCGATCAAAGTAATCAACAGATACCATTTACTTGTTGTCTTAAATTCGTATTTTAATAATTTACCTAACATGGAGTCCTCCTAATAAACACGGAATTGATCACGGAAGATCTCATCGATTGATTTTCCGTGTTGATTGCGCAAAACAGTCGTATTTTCATGCAAGAGGATTCTTCCTTGGTTGATGAAAATCGCTTCATCCAAAACTTGCTCAATATCCGCAATCAAGTGAGTAGAAATCAAGACAGAAGAGTTTGGACGTCGGTTTTGAATAATGGTCCGCAAAATATAATCACGCGCTGCTGGGTCGACCCCACCGATTGGTTCATCAAGGACATACAAGTCAGCTTCACGACTCATCACCAAAATCAATTGTACTTTTTCCTTGTTCCCTTTTGAAAGGCTGTTCAATTTTTGATTTGGATGCAAATGCAAATCGTTGAGCAATTGGTAAGCTCGTTGGACATTAAAATCTGAATAAAAATCTTGGAAATAGCTAATAGCATCACTAATTTTTATATTTTCACTCAGATAAGTCGTATCCGGCAAATAGGAAACAACTTTTTTAGAAGCTGGGGATGGTAATTGACCATGAATATAGATATTTCCAAGGCTTGGTTGCAACAAACCATTAATCAATTTAATGATGGTTGTTTTCCCGCTACCATTAGGCCCCAAAAGGCCAATAATACGGCCAGGTTGGATGTTCAAACTAACATCCATGAGAGCAACTTCATGCCCATAATTCTTTGTCACATGGTCCAAGTAGACCAAAGGATACTGATTCATGTAAATCTCCTTTATTTTCTATTTATGCTATTATACCTTGTCCTCTTGATGATTGCAACTTTATCTGAAAATTTGCTAAGAATTTGAAAATGGTTGTTCAAAAATACAGGTGTAAACAAATCAGAGGTTAGGGAAGCCCCTAACCTCTGATTTGTTTTGATGAATAGAATTTTTAACTAATTCCAAGTGCAATCCGTGCATAGCGGCTCATTTTTTCAACCGTCCAAGCAGGATACCAGACCAACTTCACATCCACAGATGTCACTTCTTCTACTTCTGCTAAAACATCATGAATCTGATCTGTCAGAAGGTCCGCTAATGGACATCCCATGGTCGTTAGAGTCATATCAATGATGGTTGCTCCAGTTTCACCGTCAAAATGGATCTCGTAGACAAGACCTAAATTGACAATATCAATCCCAAGCTCAGGATCGATTACCTCTTCCAAAGCATTTAAAATTTTATTTTTAATTTCTTCAATTTGCTCAGTTGTATATGCCATATGACACTTCCTTTTTTTGTTATGTTACTCTCGATAGAATTGCTTAGCTCGGGTTAAAAAGGTCCCACGGACATAGGTCGCTTTTTCATTTCTTGGCGACCGTTAAAAATGTCCCCCGGACCTAGGTCGCTTTTTTATTTCTAGGCGACCGTTAAAAATGTCCCCCGGACATTTTTAATCCTCAATAAAATCACGCAATGGTTTGCTTCTGCTTGGGTGGCGGAGTTTGCGGAGGGCTTTGGCTTCGATCTGACGGATCCGTTCACGAGTCACGTTGAAGACTTTGCCCACATCTTCCAAGGTCCGCATTTTTCCATCATCGAGACCAAAACGAAGGCGCAAAACATTTTCCTCCCGGTCAGTCAGGGTATCGAGGACTTCATCCAATTGTTCGCGTAGTACCACACGAGTGGTGTAGTCTACTGGATTTTCAATTACTTCATCTTCGATGAAATCGCCCAAGTGACTATCGTCTTCTTCCCCGATTGGCGTTTCCAACGAAACAGGCTCTTGGGCAATCTTCAAGATTTCACGGACCTTGTCTGGTGTCATATCCATGCGCTCAGCAATTTGTTCCGGTGTTGGATCTTGTCCCAATTCTTGCAAGAGATTGCGTTGTTCACGAACCAACTTGTTAATGGTTTCCACCATGTGAACAGGGATCCGAATGGTACGGGCTTGGTCTGCAATGGCACGAGTGATGGCCTGACGGATCCACCAAGTGGCATAAGTAGAGAACTTGAACCCTTTGGTGTAGTCAAACTTATCAACCGCCTTCATCAAGCCCATGTTTCCTTCTTGGATCAAATCCAAAAATTGCATTCCACGACCAACGTAACGTTTCGCAATGGATACAACCAAACGAAGGTTGGCTTCTGCTAGACGTTGCTTAGCTTCCAAGTCACCTTGTTCCACCAAGATAGCCAATTCTTGTTCTTCTTCATTGGTCAAAAGTGGAACAACCCCAATTTCTTTCAAGTACATCCGTACTGGGTCATTGACCTTAGCAGAGTTGCTTCCAAGCAATTCTTCATCTGACAATTCTGGCTCTTCCTCATTGTTCAACACACGCGCACTTGGGTTGCCGTCTTTATCAGTGATCGAAATCCCTGCATCTTGAATACGTTGCAAAAGATCTTCAATCCCATCTGCATCGAGTGTGAATGGAATAACCAATTGGTCATTAATTTCATCGTCTGTTGCAGTTCCGCTTTTCTTGTGGCTGCGAATAAATTCTGCAATTTGAACGTCCAATGTTGTAATATCTTTTTGTTCTTTAGCCATTCTTACTCCATTCTTCTTTTTTGAGCGATTAAACGCTCGAGTTCCAATAAAGCTTTTTCCGCATCCCCTATTGAGGAAGCTTCCTTCACTTTATTTCCAATTTGTTGACTTTCTTTGCGAAGAAGCTCACGATTCCGTGTCGCTTCTACTTCTTCTAACTCACCATCTGCTATCTCATCTGGTAAATCTTCTTCTAACATGCGGTACCAGGCGTGCTGGACCCCTTCAGGCTGCTCAGATAAATCCTGAGAGGTGACTTCTCCATTTTGACAGAGCAATTGATACAAGATCTGTAACTCCGGCGTGTCAAAGGCAAAATCAGGTCGCAAACGGTAATCATTGAGCACCATTGGAAAATCCTTCATCCTACTTAACAAATGATTTTCTGCCTTGATCAAGCGCGTCATCCCACGATTCGGCAAGAGCTCTACTGAAAAATGCGATGTTTTAGATCGTCCACCACTTTGAGCCTCCTGCCGTTGTTGCAAACGACTATTATTGACAATCTGCTCAATCTGCAAGTAATCAAAGTCCGGCAATAAATCGGCCAACTTATAAATATAGGTGTTTTGCGCTGTAATGGAGCGCGTCTGGGCGATCATCGGTGCCAGCTTTTCGACAAACTCAATTTGGGCTTGCAAGTTCTCAATATACTGGGGTTTCCAGTAGTGCATCAAGAATTCAACCTTACTAATCCGAGAATTCTTCAAGAGGGTAGCTAGATCTTCTGGGGACGTCTTTTTGAGGTACTCATCAGGGTCCATCTGATCAGGGATACGGACGATCTCCAACTCCAGATCCTGCAATACATCCAAGGCCTTAGCTGTTGCTTCAAGTCCTGCCTTATCCCCATCATAGGTCAAGATGACCTTTTTGGTAAAATGAGACAGGTGCTGGACATGCTCTGGTGTCAAGGCTGTCCCCATAGAGGCGACTGCATTTTCTATCCCAGCTCGATAAGCCGCAATGACATCCATAAAGCCTTCCATGATATACATTTCATGTTGCTTTTTGGCGCTCGTCTTGGCTTGATCCAAATGATAGAGTTCATAACTTTTATTAAATAGACGGGTACTACGACTATTCTTGTACTTGGCTTGATGACTGCCATCATCCGTCATTTTCCACAGCCTACCAGAAAAGGCAATGACCCGTCCACTATCATCCGTCAAGGGAAACATGATCCGATCCTGAAAGGCATCAAAAACCGTTCCTGCATCTGAGATTGTAAACAAACCTGAATCGGTAATGACTTTCTCAGAGAATTTCTCAGAGAGATTGCGATAGAGGTAATTTCCTTCTGCAGGTGCTAAACCCAATTGAAAATGTCGGATCACTTCATCCGTCAGACCACGTTCATGCAGATAGTGTCGCGCTTCTTCCCCCATCTTAGTCGTCATCAAAATCGCCTGATAAAACTTACTAGCTTCCTGATGAATCTCATAAAGTTCTTGGTTTGGATTGACAGACGCTGATTGGGCAGGTCTTGCCTGGTACTGAAGCGCAATGCCAGCCTTGTCTGCTACGATCTGGACCGCATCCATAAAGGCGACTCCACGGTAGTCCTCAATAAACTTAAAGACATCTCCAGAGCGACCACATCCGAAGCAATGGTAAAACTGCTTGTCTTCAACGACATTAAAGGAAGGAGTCTTTTCACCATGAAAAGGACAAAGGCCTAAAAAGTTACGGCCAGCCTTGGTCAAAGAAACAACTTCTCCAATGACTTCAACAATGTTTACACTGTTTTTAATTTCTGCAATCAGCTCTTTATCAACCATAAACAGTGCCTCCATTTTACCATAGATTATCACTTTATATTTTATACTAAAAGTTAGTAAAAGTAAATTTTTTCCTACCGATTTCAAACAGAAAAGAAAAGATTTTCAACCTTTATCACTAATTTTAAGAAAATTAGGCATATTTCTTGTCAGTCGCATATTTTTCCGTTATACTATCATAGTAAAAAATTATTATGAAAGGACATATATAGGATATGTTAAAAGAATTGAAAGCTTTCCTCCTTCGTGGAAACGTTGTTGACCTTGCTGTTGCAGTGATTATCGGGGCTGCATTTGGTGCCATCGTGACATCACTTGTTAACGATATCATCACACCACTTATTTTGAACCCAGCTTTGAAATCTGCTGGTGTTGATAAAATCGCCGAATTGTCATGGAACGGTGTTGCTTACGGTAGCTTCTTGAGCGCAGTAATCAACTTCATCGTCATCGGAACTGTTCTCTTCTTTATCGTTAAAGCTGCTGAAAAAGCACAAAACCTTGGTAAAAAAGAAGAAGCTGTTGAAGAAGAAGCTGCTGCTCCTACTCAAGAAGAGTTGCTTACTGAAATCCGCGACTTGCTTGCAAACAAATAATCAGATAAAAAGATCCGATCTTCTAGTTAGAAGGTCGGTTTTTTTGTCTTTGATGGATGAGAAAAAACAAAAAACAGACCGAAGTCTGTTTCTGTATTCAATTAGAATTTTTTACGTTTACGAGCTGCTTCTGATTTACGTTTACGTTTTACAGAAGGTTTTTCATAGAATTCACGTTTGCGTGTTTCTTGAAGAGTACCAGCTTTAGTAACCGCACGTTTGAAACGACGAAGAGCATCGTCAAGAGATTCATTCTTACGTACTACTGTTTTTGACATATTTTTCACTCCCTTCAAGCCTAAAATCTTAATTATTTTATCACACTTTAAAGATGCTGTCAAGATCTTTTGAAACTTTTCTAGCCTTCCTAGCCTTCATGCCGTTTCTTTTTTCAGACTTTTTCATTCTTCCTATTTTATGATACAATGGAAACATAGAAAACCCTGAAGGAGATACCATGTCAGAAATTTATGATATTACGATTGTTGGGGGCGGACCAGTTGGTCTGTTTGCTGCTTTTTATGGCAATATGCGCCAAGTTAAAGTCAAACTGATTGATTCCTTGCCTCAACTTGGAGGGCAACCAGCCATTCTCTATCCAGAAAAAAATATCCTCGATGTACCCGGATTTACCAATTTAACAGGTGAAGAATTAAGCGACCGCTTGATCGAGCAAGTCAAACGATTCGATACACCGATCTTCCTCAATGAAACTGTAGAGGATATTCAAAAAGAGGGTAACCTCTTCACTATCACTACTTCTCGCCAAGTGCATCAGTCTAAAGCCGTCATCATTGCCATGGGTGGCGGTGCCTTTAAACCACGTGCTCTTGATATCGAGGGGGCTGAAGACTTCGATAATGTCCACTACCATGTTTCAAATATCCAGCAATATGAAGGACAGCAAGTGACCGTCCTTGGTGGTGGGGACTCTGCTGTGGACTGGGCTCTTGCTTTTGACAAGATTGCTCCAACTACAATCGTTCACCGTCGGGACAACTTCCGTGCCTTGGAACATAGCGTAGAAGAACTCAAACAATCTTCTGTCAGCATCAAAACACCATTTGTTCCTAGCCACTTGATTGGAGAAAATGGTCATGCCACACACCTTGAAATCACAAAAGTCAAATCCGATGAAACCGAACTTATCCCGATTGATCACTTATTTGTCAACTATGGCTTTAAATCTTCAATCGGAAACTTGAAAGAATGGGGTGTAGAATTGCAACGCCATAAAATCAAGGTGAACCAAAAACAAGAAACCAGCCTTCCTGGAATTTATGCCTGTGGAGACTGCTGCTTCTACGAAGGAAAGATTGATCTCATCGCTACAGGTCTAGGGGAAGCTCCAACAGCTGTAAACAATGCCATCAACTACATCTATCCAGATAAGAAAGTCCAACCGACGCACTCAACCAGTTTATAATAAAAAAGGCCTTTGGCCTTTTTAAATTGAAGTTAAACTATTTTAAGTTAATCGATTCTGCAAAGAAGTAAAAATGAGCTCCTATTTTTAGTATAAATCAAGAAAAAACAAAAACTTTCCGCTGTGAGAAAAGTGCCTGAAACAATACGTTTCAGGCACTCGGAAGTTTTGAGAGTAAAACAGTTTGGGAAACTATTTTAGCCTGAGCCCAGAAATTAAAGAGCGAAGGGGCTCAATACGAATTGAACACGGGCTGCGGCTTGTGTCAAAAAGATAAGTTTTCCTAGAACCTAAGGATTCTGCGTCAAACTTCCTATTTTGACTTGATCCGCAGACGCCCTTAGTATCTTGATTTAGTCATGGAACTTCTATGAAGTTCGCTGACGTCCGTACTCACCTAAGGAAAGTTTTTAAAAAGACTTTAACCTCATTATGAAAGGCCTTTGGCCTTTTTTATTTGTCTAGATCGTCTGCGATCTTATTGATCTTACGCAAGCGGTGGTTAACGCCGCTTTTTGAAATAGGTTGTTGCAAGCTATCTGCGATTTGCTGGATGGAATAATCTGGATGGTTCATCCGGATATAGGCAACTTCTTGCAAGTCACTTGGTAAACTACCTAGGCCGACCGTATCCACAATTTTACTAATATTATTAATGGTTTTCATACTGGCTGTGACTGTGCGCTGGATATTGGCCATTTCGGCATTATTGGCCCGATTGAGGTCATTGCGCGTCTCTCTCATGACCTTGATAGACTCAAATTCCTGCATGGCTTGCATGGCCTCTACTACAATGAGAAAATCAATAATATCTTCCGCTCGTTGCAGATAGGTTACCACTCCTTTTTTCCGCTCGATGGTTTTCGCATCTAGTAAAAATCCTTGCATGAGAAGGGCAATTCCTTCCGCGTGGTCTGTATAAACAGAATGAATTTCCAGCTGGTACTTCCCTTTTTCAGGATCTTTTATCGAACCACTCGACAGAAAAGCTCCCCGAAGATAAGCACGGCTAGCTGCTTCATCTTCTAAAACACTAGCATCAATGCCTGTCTCAATCCCAAAAAAGGCATCTGCCAAATGCAAGTCAGCTAAAATCTCTTCTACCTTTTCATCCAAGAATACTGTGTAGACACGATTCTTTTTCAAATTGGTTTTTTGATGGTGGCGAATATCTGATTTGGCCTCATAAAAATGATGCAATAATTCATAGATATGGCGAGCGATCTTGGCATTTTCTGTCGTTACCGATAGCGTCAAGCCGCCCATTGATATGCCGAGGCTCCCAGACATCTTGATAATAGCAGCTAATTCACTCTTTTCAAATCGCTTGAGAGACAATAATTCTTCTTTGACACGAACCGTAAAACTCATTTTCTCACCTGCACGATCTGCATCAGCTCTTCGACCACTTTTTCACCATCATGAAAAGCTCCCCCGTTGACCAGCTTTAAGAAATCGGAAGAAATCACTTGAGGCACTTGCGATCGCAAGCCCTTAAAATCGTGCTCTACCTGGACCAAGTATTCATCAAATTTATTGCTGTTCATATAAGCTGCGGGAACCTGATTGATATTGACAAGGACGGTGTCGATGAACTTTTCTCCCAAATGTTTATGGAGCACGGCAACGTGGTCACTATCTGTGAAATGCTCGGTTTCTCCTCTTTGGGTCATGATATTACAAACATAGGCTACTTGGGCCTTGGTTTCAAGGATGGCTTTCCCAATCTCATCGATCATCAAATTAGGAAGAATCGAGGTAAAGAGCGAACCAGGACCTAAGACGACCATATCACTTTCAAGAATAGCTTCCACCACTTTCTTACTAGCTTTTGGGCGCTCTTGATCAAAGGTATTGGTCACATAAACATGATCAATCATGCCGGTGTAGTTGGCAATGTGGCTTTCTCCTACCACTTCTTTTCCATCTTGAAAAACGGCATGAAGGGTCAAGGGACTATCACTGGAAGGATAGATCTTGCCGGTTGTATGAAAGAACTTGGTTAACAACTGCATGGCATTATAGGTCGAGCCTTGCATCTCTGAAATCCCTGCAATGATCAAGTTTCCCAAAGGGTGTCCGGCTAAAGGGCCATCATCGTCTGCAAAGCGGTATTGAAAGACTTTCTCATAAAAACGAGGCATATCTGACATGGCAACCAGCACATTTCGAAGATCTCCAGGTGGTGTCAATTTTTGGATGTTCTTCCGCAATTCACCTGAACTCCCGCCATCATCTGCAACGGTTACAATAGCAGTAATATCGACCGGTTTCTTTCTCAGACTATCGAGAATAACAGAAATCCCTGTTCCTCCTCCAATAACGGTTACTTTAGGTTTTCTCATGAGCGATTCACCGTTTCTTTCCGTCTGTCCTTGTCTCTATGACTACAATTGACCTGCCAATTTTTTTCTAAATCATGCGCTAAGCGCTCTGCAAAGGCTACTGAACGGTGTTGCCCACCGGTACATCCCATAGCAATGGTGAGAACGGATTTACCCTCACGTTTATAGGACGGTAAAATAGGAACGATCAAGTCATGAAGATGACTGTAAAACTCCTCTGATTCAGGGTGATCCATGACATAATCATAGACTGCTGGATCCTGACCGGTTAAATTCCGAAGTTCCAATTTGTAGTAGGGGTTTGGAAGGAAACGCACGTCAAAGACAAGGTCAGCATCGATCGGAAGGCCATATTTAAAACCAAATGACATGACCTCAACCCGAAAATCTGGCTGATTATCTTGACTGGCAAATTGTTCTGCGATCGTTTTTCTCAAATTACGAGGTGTCAACTCAGTCGTATCCACCACATTTTGACTGATATTTTTTAAAGGGGACAAGAGTTCGCGCTCTAGGGTAATCCCATCTAAGACACGGCCATCTGCCGCTAATGGATGGCTACGACGGGTTTCCTTGTATCGTGCTACCAACTCACTATCAGTGGCATCCAAGAACAAGACCTTGAAATCGAGGTCTTCTTGGTTGTCCAATTCATCCAAAATGGTGCGAATTTCATTGAAAAAAGAACGGCTCCGCATATCCACAACAACGGCTAATTTATTGTTATCGGGACTGTGGCGCATGAGCTCAATAAATTTCAGCAAGAGCGCCGGTGGCATATTATCGATGGTAAAGTAACCCAAGTCCTCAAACGATTGGATGGCGACGGTCTTTCCAGCACCGCTCATCCCGGTTACCATGACCAGTTGAATCTTACTTTCTGTCATTTTCTCCTCCCATAAATAAAACAGAGTGGCCTACAGTTTCCTGCTCTCCACTCTGTCTTTTTGTCTTTGAATGGTTATTAGGCTTTGATTTCCGCAATAACTTCAATTTCAACCTTCACATCACGTGGCAGGCGTGCTACTTCAACAGCAGATCGAGCTGGAAACTCTGTAGTAAAGACTGTTTTATAGACCTCATTAAAAGGTACAAAGTCATTCATATCACTTAAGAAACAAGTGGTTTTCACCACGTGGTCAAAGTCTGTTCCAGCCTCTTCCAAAATAGCCCCAATGTTCTTTAAGACTTGCTCTGTTTGTTCTTGGATGGTTTCTCCAATGATTTCACCTGTTTCAGGTGACAAGGGAACTTGTCCACTTGCAAAGAGAAGATTCCCTACGATTTTCCCTTGAACATAAGGTCCAATTGCTGCAGGTGCTTTATCTGTATGAATTGTTTTTGCCATAGTATTCTCCAAGTCTATTTACTTCTGCTGGTTTTCTTTTGCTAATTTTTCCCTTTGTAAGCGCAATTTGCGCTTAGGATTTAGCGTATTAAAGAGTTCTTCTAGTTTTTCAGCATTCCAAACATCGGCTGCTGAAACAAAATTTCCATTTTCATCTCGAAAAGATATTGGTTTATCTCCCACTGAAAAAGCCTCACTTCTTATTTGGAATCCTTGATCCGCTGGGGATCTATCTTAATCTACAAACTCAAATTCAAATTTACCGATCCGGACGATATCGCCATCTTTTGCCCCACGCGCACGGAGAGCTTCATCAACCCCCATGCCACGCAATTGACGAGCAAATTTCATGACCGCTTCATCACGATCGAAATTCGTCATATTAAAGAGTTTTTCAAGTTTTTCACCAGACAAGACCCAAGCGGCATCGTCATCCCGACTGATGTCAAAGGCTGGCTGGTCTTCATCAAAGCCATAGTAGACTTCTTCTTGGGCCATTTCGTCTTCTGAATACAAGAGGAATTCTGGTGTTTTGTCTAACAATTCTGCCGTTGCTTCTAACAAATTGTCCAAACCTTGATGTGCCAAACTAGAGATCGGAAAGATCTGTGGCAGTTCATCAAACTCATCATAATTGGCCGCCAATTTCTTCTTGAATTTTTTCAAGTTTTCTTGGCTCTCTGGCATATCCATCTTATTTGCCACGATAATCTGAGGACGTTCCATCAAACGAAGATTATAGGTTTCAAGCTCTTTATTGATTTGAATATAATCTTCGTAAGGGTCGCGTCCTTCACTGGCTGACATATCAATAACATGCAAGATAACCCGGGTGCGCTCGATGTGACGAAGGAACTGGGTTCCGAGTCCGACACCTTGGCTAGCCCCTTCGATCAATCCAGGAAGGTCCGCGACTGCAAAGGATTCACCTGACGGTGTCCGAACCATGCCCAAATTTGGAACGATGGTTGTAAAATGATAGGCACCAATTTTTGGTTTGGCTGAAGTAATGACACTAAGAAGGGTTGATTTCCCAACAGAAGGAAAGCCAACCAAACCAACGTCTGCCAAGACCTTGAGTTCTAATTCGAGTTCGCGTTCCTGACCAGGCTCCCCATTCTCAGAAATCTCTGGGGCTGGATTTTTAGGAGTGGCAAAACGAATGTTTCCACGTCCGCCACGGCCACCGTGGGCAACAATGTACTCTTGTCCATTCTCGACTAGGTCCGTAATGACCTTGCCAGTCTCAGCATCTCGGACTGTCGTTCCTTGAGGGACTCGTACATAGAGATCTTCTGCTCCCCGTCCGTGCATCCCTTTGGTCATTCCTTTTTCCCCATTTTGGGCTTTGAAATGCCTGTTATAACGGAAGTCCATCAAGGTACGCAAGCCTTCGTCTACTACGAAGATGACATTGCCACCACGACCTCCATCACCACCCCAAGGTCCGCCATTAGGGACATATTTTTCGCGACGAAAAGCCACCATGCCATCGCCGCCATTTCCAGCCTTGACCTTAATCTTGGCTGTATCTAAAAACATACTCATAAATAGATGATTTCCTTTATTTCTGTGTGCGTCTTAGTAAGAAAGAGCACCAATTGCGGTTGCAAATATTGCACCAACCGTTACAATCAACATAATCACAATGACCACCATCGTGATCATTTCAAATGGTGTTTTTTTACGTTTTCCGTTATCTCCAAAAGCCACTTCTAATACCTCGATTACTATAAATTCATTAGCCCTATTTTACCACGAAATAGGGGATTTTTCAAATCGAGCCTACACAAAAAGACCAGACAGAAGTCTGATCTTTCATTGATCATATTAAGAATCTTTTCTTACACGTAAAATACCAACCGATAGAATTGCTAGGAAGACACCCATGACAAGAACTACCGGTGTCATCTTTTCACCTGTACTTGGAAGAACTTTTTTCTTACCAGGTTTTGGGGCTTCTTCTTTAACAGAAGATGAAGATGATTTCAATGAAGAACTTGATGTGGATGTTGAGTTCGATTTAGAACTGGAACTCGTTGAAGATGATGAGCTTGATGAAGAACTAGAGCTTGATGAAGAACTAGAGCTTGATGAAGAACTAGAGCTTGATGAAGAACTAGAGCTTGATGAAGAACTAGAACTTGATGAGGAGGTTGAGCTAGGTGTCGGTGGTGTTTGTTCTTTCTCACCTAATCCCTCTCCGGTTCCTGATTCCAATCTCAATTCACGGGTTAAACTACGCGGTGCTGGGAAATTGGTTGCTGTCCATGTTAATGTATTATGGACAACATCACCGACTTTCGTTCCAGGTGCCACTTTTGTAGAATATTCAATATACATTGGCCAATTGTAATTATCACCAAATTCAATTGTAAAACCAGTGATCTTTCCATCTGCATTCTTATTGAAAACAGCTTTTTTAGTAAAGTTATCCAGAACTGGGAGACTTAATATCTGAGCTTCGTTCTTAATCCCACCTTCTACAGGAGCATAACGAACAGCGCGTAAGCTACCTTCAACCAATGTTAAGCCATCTCCGAATTGGTCTTTAATGACCATTCCACGAAGCATATCTTGGCGAGCATTTAAGAGAATCCGCCATTTGATAATGGTTGGATCAGACTTATCTTGGTAACCGTATTTCATCTCATAGTCTCCAGCTTCTCCAGCAGTTTTTTCATAATTCAATGAAAAATCTGTATTTCCTAGTTTAAACTGGATTGGAGAAGTTTTTGTAACTACTTCTGAGTCTACTTTTACATCAAAATGAAGAGCAACTCGTTTGTTGAGTGGATGAGATGCGAAATAATCATTAAAGGTAACAGTCACTGTTTTCTTAGCTGTATCAACGACAGCTTTCCCCACCGTCTGACCATTTGATTGACCTTCCTCAAGAACATTGAATTCCAGTGCTGTGTAGAGGGCTAATTCTTTTGGCAAACTAAGAGTTAAGGTATCCCCAGCTTGAATAGTTTGCGAATCTGGAAAGGCTAAATAAATACTTGCTGACAATTTTTCATTTGTCAACACCTTGCTCCCATTTGTTAGCGTGTTACCATCTTTCGTTAGACGTGCTGTCTGTGTATATGATGAGACTTCTGCAGCATGAATTGTTTTAGTCAAACCAACTGTGAATAGAATCGTTAGCACTAAGGTAAGTGCCCATACAATTTGACGAACCTGTTTCATATATACCTCCTCTGCTCGCCTATTTGCGAGCCATGTTTTTTACAAGGTTAAAGTCCGATTTCTGCTTGAACAACTGCAGCAATAGTATCTACATAGTAGTCCACTTCTTCATGGGTTGGAGCTTCTGCCATCACACGAAGGAGGGGTTCAGTTCCACTTGGACGCACGAGGATGCGGCCATTTCCTGCCATTTCCGCTTCCATTTTTTCAATGATTTCACGGATAGCGGGTACTTCCATCGCCTTGTCTTTCATGCTATTTTCAACCCGGATATTGACCAGTTTTTGTGGATAAATGGTTACTTCAGCAGCCAATTCAGATAATTTCTTGCCGGTTTCTTGCATGATTTTAGTCAATTGAACTCCTGTTAATTGACCATCACCAGTCGTGTTGTAATCCATGATGACGACGTGACCGGATTGTTCACCACCAAGGTTGTAACCAGACTTGCGCATCTCTTCGACCACATAACGATCTCCAACAGCTGTGATTTCTTTTTGAATTCCCTTCGCATCTAATGCCTTGTGGAAGCCGAGATTGGACATGACGGTTGTGACGATCGTATTTTTTTCGAGCAAGCCTTTGCTTGAAAGATAAGAACCGATGATGTACATGATCTTATCCCCGTCAACGATCTCTCCATTTTCATCCACTGCAATCAAGCGATCGCTGTCTCCGTCAAAGGCTAGACCAATCGCTGCGCCTACTTCTTTGACTTTCTCTTGCAAATGCTCTGGGTGAGTAGAACCAACCCCATCATTGATGTTCAAACCATCTGGGTTTTCACCGATGACGGTCAATTGAGCTCCCAAATCTGCAAAGATTTGACGGGCACTAGTAGAGGCTGCACCATTTGCTGTATCTAAGACTACGTGCATACCCTCGAGTTGGACACCTGTCGATACAAGGAATTCTTGATACTTACGCAAGCCTTCCGGATATTCCATGACCGTTCCTAAACCTTGGGCACTTGGACGTGGAAGCGTATCTTCAGCCGCATCAAGCAAGGCTTCAATTTCAAGTTCGCGATCGTCATCCAATTTGAAACCATCACCACCAAAGAATTTGATGCCATTGTCCAAGGCTGGATTGTGGCTAGCAGAAATCATCACTCCGGCGCTGGCTTTTTCCGTACGAACTAGATAAGCAACACCTGGTGTTGCAATCACACCCAACTTGTAGACACGAATCCCAACAGATAAGAGGCCAGCAATTAAGGCATGCTCTAACATTTCACCAGAAATACGCGTATCACGTCCAACAAATACCAAGGGTGTTTCTTCTTCATGTTGGCTCAAGACATAGCCACCGAAACGGCCTAGTTTAAAAGCCAATTCTGGCGTTAATTCTACATTTGCTTCTCCACGGACACCGTCCGTCCCAAAATATTTACCCATTCTTCATTACCTTTTTTACTTTCTAATTACTTGAACTGGAGGAGGTCGACGACGAGCTGCTTGAGCTTGACGTAGACGAGCTACTCTTTGTGGTCACTTGAATCCGTGTTTCACTCGGCTTGACCAGACCTGGTAGAACATTTCCTTGGGCATCTACTGCATTTAAGGAAATAGTTCCGCTATAATTTCCACTAATGATCTCACTGGATGGGAAGACCGCTTGGACATGATCAATGCGACTCAAGGTTTCTTGATCGCTGGTCACTTCTACCTTGGTGGTTTCAAGAGAAATATCCGAAACCGTTATTCCATCCACAATTTGATTGTCCGGGATCGTAGCCCTGACCGAAAACGATTTTTTCGCTTTCTTCCCGATTTTTACAGAAACTTTCTGAGGCTCTACGGTTGCGGTCAAACCAGCCGGAAGATCTTCTACAATCAACGGTACTTCGACGGTACCTTCCTTGGCCTTACGAAGATCCGCTACCACGCGAAATTTTCGTGTTCCCGGTTGCATTTCACTTGCTAGAGCGACCCGGTTTGAACCCTTTAGAAAGACCGTTACCTCTGATGTCAACCCACTGACAAAGTATGTCTTGTCATTGTACTTGGCATCAATTGGAATATTGGTCAAGGTATTGGTGTAGGTCTCTGAACTCACTTGTCTTGCGCTACTATTATTTTGAAAATTAAAGGAAGACGCATTGATAAACAAGATAAAGGACAATAAGACGGAGGCGAAAACATAAAGAAATTCTTTTTTCGATCTCATTTTGTCACCCTCCCAAAAAGACGCTCTTTCCAACTAATCGTTTTATTCTCTTCAGGAACCAAGAAGGCTCTCAATTCTGCCTCGAACTCTTCTAAAGTTAAATCGTGTCGGAAAGTTCCATTATAGGTCACAGAGATCCCGCCCGTTTCTTCTGATACCACAAAGGTAAAGGCATCCGAAACTTCAGACAAACCAATGGCTGCGCGGTGACGCGTTCCGAACTCTTTTGAAATTCCAGTGTTTTCGGTCAAGGGCAGGTAGGCACAAGAAACAGCGATTTTATCATTGCGGACAATGACGGCTCCATCGTGCAGAGGAGTATTAGGAATGAAGATATTAATCAGCAATTCTCCTGAAATTTCCGCATCTAGTGGAATCCCTGTGGAAATGTATTCCTGAAGGGTTCTGGCCCCTTGAATAGCTACCAAAGCACCAATCTTACGTGGGCTCATATAAGCCACTGCCTTAACATAGGCCTGTACCATTTTCTCTTCCTGACTGACTTCACTCGTCGTAAAAAATTCTGTCGCCCGACCTAAACGCTCTAAGCCAATCCGAATTTCAGGGGAGAAAATCACAACCAGCGCGATAACCCCATAGGTAATCACTTGATTGATCAGCCAAGAAATAGTCGTTAAACCCAAAAAATTGGCTAAAAATTGAGCCAAGAAAAAGATAATGACCCCACGCACCAAAATCATGATCTTGGTCCCGACGATGGCTTTGATCAAAAAATACAGCAACCAAGCCACCAGGGCAATATCGATGATATTGATAATAACACTCCACCAATTTGGGAACAAACTGGTCCAAAATTGTGGATTTGAAAACTGTTGAATATTCATATTCTCATACCTACCACTTCTCTAAAAGACATCATCTTATTATAACACGTTTCAACAGATTTTTCTGTAACCTTCTGATGCTTTTTATGATAAAATATGATTTATGAAGATAAATACAACCTTGGGCCTTCTGGCAGGAAAGCTTTCCGGCTCTATTCTAGAAAAGATGGGGCGGGGATCAACCCTACCAGGTAAAGTAGCCCTCAAATTTGATAAAGATATTCTCAGTCAACTGGCAAAAAACTATGAGATTGTTGTGATTACAGGGACAAATGGAAAAACCCTGACCACTGCGCTAACAGTAGGTATTCTCCAAGAAGCTTTTGGACCTATTTTGACCAATCCAAGTGGGGCCAATATGATCTCTGGGATTACAACGACCTTCTTACGGGCTAAGCATTCGAAATCAAATCGACCGATTGCGGTACTTGAAATTGACGAGGCCAGCCTCTCTCGGATTTGTGATTATATTAAGCCCAGCCTTTTTGTGATCACTAATATTTTCCGGGACCAGATGGACCGCTATGGAGAGATCTATACGACCTACCAAATGATTTTGGATGCCATTCACAAGGTCCCAACTGCAACAGTCTTGTTAAATGGTGATAGTCCGCTCTTTAATAGTCAGACCTTATCCAATCCGATTCAATATTATGGATTTGATACTGACAAATCAGAGCCACAACTAGCTCATTACAATACGGAAGGAATCCTCTGTCCGCATTGCCACAACATCCTCAAGTACAAGCTCAATACCTATGCAAATCTTGGGGATTATATCTGTGAGCACTGTGGTTTCCACAGGCCTCCTCTGACTTATGCCGTATCGGATCTCCTCTCATTAACCCAGCGCTCTTCCCAATTCCGGATTCAAGGCCAAGACTACCACATCAATATCGGCGGTCTCTACAACATCTACAATGCCTTAGCTGCTGTTTCCGTTGCTGGATTCTTTGGAGTTCAACCTGAAGTGATTAAGCAAGGATTTGATCGCAGTCGCGCTGTCTTTGGTCGTCAGGAAACCTTTAAGATTGGGGATAAGGAATGTACCTTGGTTCTGATTAAGAATCCAGTTGGTGCGACCCAAGCCATTGAAATGATCAAACTAGCACCTTATTCCTTTAGCTTATCAGTCCTCCTTAATGCGAATTATGCAGATGGGATTGATACCAGCTGGATTTGGGATGCCGACTTCGAGCAAATCACTCAGATGGACATTCCAGAGATCAACGCTGGCGGGGTGCGCCACTCTGAGATTGCTCGGCGACTTCGGGTCACTGGCTATCCTGCAGAAAAGATCACAGAAATGGCTGAATTAAAAGAGGTTTTCCAACGCATCCAGCAACAGGAAACCCCTCACGCTTACATTTTAGCTACCTATACAGCCATGCTAGAATTCCGTGAACTTTTGGCCCAAGAACACCTGATTGAAAAGGAGATGCACTAATGACTTATACTTCCCTAGAATCTTCTGATCAGGCACAGTATCCCTACAGCCTGCGTATTGCCCATCTCTATGGCAACTTAATGAATACCTATGGGGACAATGGGAATATCCTCATGCTCAAGTACGTTGCGGAAAAGCTTGGAGCCCATGTCACTGTTGATATCGTCTCTCTCAAAGACCGGTTCGACCCTGATGCCTACGATATCGCCTTTTTCGGCGGCGGGCAAGACTACGAACAGACCATTGTATCCGAGGATCTACCAGATAAAAAAGAAGACCTCGAACGCTTCATTCATGACGATGGTGTAGTCCTTGCTATCTGTGGTGGCTTTCAGCTTCTAGGCCAATACTACATTGAAGCTTCTGGCAAACGCATTGAGGGACTTGGCATTATGGGCCACTATACGCTCAACCAAGTCAACAACCGCTATATCGGTGATATCAAAATCCATAACGAAGAATTTAACGAAACCTATTATGGTTTTGAAAACCACCAAGGTCGGACCTTCTTGGCTGAGGATGAAAAACCGCTGGGTAAGGTCGTCTATGGAAATGGGAACAACAAAGAAGATGGGTGCGAAGGGGTTCATTACAAGAACGTCTTTGGCAGCTACTTCCACGGTCCTATCTTGTCCCGAAATGCCAATTTGGCCTATCGACTAGTGAGCGCTGCTTTAAAAAATAAATATGGCAAGGACCTTTCCCTACCGGCTTATGAGGAGATTCTAAGCCTAGAGCAGCCGGAAGAGTACGCTGATGTGAAAAGCAAGGCCCCTGCTGAACAATAAGGAGATAATGATGAACAAAAATAATCTACACTACATTGCTTTATTACTTTTAATTTTATTGATTGCTGGTATTTCCCTTGCAAACATGCAATCGGTTACCGTAAATTTCCTCTTGGTCCAATTTAAATTGCCTTTGATCATTCTGATCTTGCTCTGTGTCCTCTTGGGTGCATTCGTCATGACCTTGGTTAATTTTTCAAAGGGCTTCTCCCTAAAAAAAGAACTCAAGAGCACTCAAAAGCAACTGGAAGAAGAAAAGAAAGAAATCAAGACAGAAGAAAAAGAAAACAACTAAAAAGCACCGATTGGTGCTTTTTTCATGCTGATGTACCTTCTTTTGCTTGTAATTTCTTGGCGACTACTTGTGCTAGGAGTGAAAAGAGGATGACACCAGCTCCGATCAAGAGAAATGATTCCATACGGACACTTGGTAACCAGGTCATCAAACCTTTAGCCACAGGCATAAAGAGAATGGCTAGGGTAAAAATGGTGCTTAAGACCCGGCCGAGATAGTCTCCTTCTACCTTGGTTTGAACTTGGGTAAAAAAGTGAATGTTAAAAATCGTCATAAAGAGTTCACAGACCAAATTTCCAGAAAAGGAAAGAAGAGGCGGAAGAGGCAAGCCCATCATAAGCACTCCCACTCCTGTTAAAATCAATAAGAAGAGAAGCGCCTTCATGCTTGATTTAAATTTATTAGCGATCAAGGCTCCGATGATAGAGCCAATAGCACCCATGGTTAAGATGGTCGCATAAGCGCCCTTGACCCCGTAAAGGCGATTGGAAAAAGGAAGCAAAAATTCAAAGGCTGCAAAAAAGAAATTCATGCTGGAAGCTACTAATAAGAGAAAGAAAATTTCTTTTTGATGCCAGATGTAGTTTAGTCCATCTTTCATATCCGAAAAAATATCTTTTCCCGTAAAAGGCTTCTTCTCTTGAGCTTTGGCTTCTTCTTTCGGAAGGAATGCCACCAGAACGAAGGCGATAAAAAAAGTCAGGGCATCCAGTAAGAGGGTCGCATGGAGACTGGCAAATTGTAAAACAAGGAAAGAGAACACAGGAGAGCTGACACTTACAACCTGTAAGACCAACTCCAAGTGGGCATTATAGATCACAATCTCATCTCTTTCTACAAATTCTGTGATAATGGCTTTATTAGCAGGTCGTGAAAAAGCAAAGGCTATGGCCTGGACAATATTGGCAACAATCAGGGCTGCAATCATCAAGCTATCATTTGTAATAAAAGAAATTCCCAAACAAAGGAGGCCACAAACCAAGTCGGTCGTCATCAAAATCTTGCGACGGGAAAAACGATCTGAGATCACGCCACCAAATGGATTAGCTAGTATCGCTGTCACCAACTCCGAAATTTGATAAATCCCTAACACCGTCTTTCCCACCGTACCCATTGAGGCCAGCCAAACACTATTCCCATAATCATAGAGCATATTCCCTATTTTATCGATAGCTCCACGAGCAATTAATTGGACTGCATGTCGATTCATAAAAAAACCTCCTTCATTTTCTGAAACTATTGTATCAGTTCATGAAAGAGGTTTTCATTTTGTCCCCTATTTGGGAAAAATAATAGTTTACTAATTTATCAAAGGATCCCTACTGTTCTTTTGATTGAAGCTGCTTAGCTACTAGCTGAGCCAAGAGTGAAAAGAGAATATCCCCAGCTCCAATCAAGAGAAATGATTCCATACGGACGCTTGGCAACCAAGTCATCAACCCTTTGGCGATGGGCATAAAGAGAACAGCCAAGGTATAAATTGTGCTCAATACTCTACCTAGATAATCATCTTCCACCTTGGTTTGTACTTGGGTAAAAACGTGGATGTCGAAAATGGTCACAAAAAATTCACAGACCAAATTTCCTGAAAAGGAAAGATAAGGCGGAAGGGGCAAGCCCATTATGAACACTCCGACCCCTGCCATGATCAGTAAAAACAGGAGAATTTTCATACTTGATTTCATTTTATTGGCAACAAGCGCTCCTAGAATAGATCCAATAGCTCCCAGCGTTAAAATGGTCGCATAAGCCCCCTTGCCCCCATAGAGTCGATTGGAAAATGGAAGTAAAAACTCAAAAGCCGCAAAAAAGAAATTGACGCTAGAAGCCACTAATAAGAGAAAGAAAATCTCTTTCTGATGCCAGATATAGTCTAACCCATCCTTGATATCAGAAAAAATATCTTTCCCGGTAAACTGTTTCCTCTCTTGCACCTTAGCTTCTTCTTTCGGAAGGAAAGCCACTAGGACAAAAGCAATGAAAAAGGTCAGTGCATCTAATAAGAGGGTCATATGAAGACTGGCAAATTGTAGAACTAGGAAAGAAAAAACAGGTGAACAGACACTAACAACCTGTAAGACTAACTCCAAGTGAGCGTTATAGGTCACAATCTCGTCTTTCTCTACTACATCGGTAATAATGGCTTTATTGGCAGGTCGAGAAAAACCAAAGGCAATGGCCTGAACAATATTGGCAAAAATAAGAGCCGCAATCATCAAGCTATCATTTGTGATAAAAGAAATCGCCAAACAAAGGAGTCCACAAACCAAGTCGGTCGTCATCAAAATCTTGCGACGAGAAAAACGGTCTGAAATCACTCCTCCAAAAGGATTCACGAGAATCCCTGTCACTAACTCAGAAATCTGATAGATCCCTAATACCGTCTTTCCTATAGTCCCCATCGAGGCCAGCCAGACACTATTCCCATAATCATAGAGCATATTTCCAATTTTGTTAATCGCTCCACGACTAATTAATTGGACCGCATGTCGGTTCATAAAATCTCCTTTATCACTGTCCTATTTAGAACATTCATTTTTTACAAATTTATCAAAGTGTTCTTGATAATAGGCCACCTGCTCTGGCAGGCCCAGCACATCAAAAATGTGCATGGCTTCCCTCATTTGCTGCCGCCCTTCTTCTGTTTGCCCCTTCTGATAGAGGGCAAATCCTTTGAGATAATGAAAGACATTGCGTTCGTAGAGCTTGATGCTCTTGCCGATAATCTTTTCTACATAGGCTTCAAAATAGCTGGCGTTTTCAAAAGAACGATGTTCTAAACAATGCTGGTAGCAATTCAGGGCTAGAATCAAGACCAGTTTGCGATGGCGACCAATTTCCTTGTAGAAATCTTCCCGCTCCATCACTTCTCTACCAAGCCGAGTGACATAATCCACATCATAAAAGCTATAAAGATTGCCAAAGAGGATCAACTCATACATGGTCCATTCTTCCGTTTGAAAGAGATAATCTGCCACCTTATCTAGATCACGCTGCTTCATGGTGTAACTGGCATCTCTCTGGCAAATCAGGCCTTGTAGCAGGATCCAGTTCAGCTCAAAATAGAGAGGATTGGTCGAACCTTTAGCCTTTTCAAGTTCCTCTTCTTGAAGCTTTTGAAAACCTGCAATATCATTGGCGTAATAAAGAGGAACCAACTGAGCCATCAAAGCAACATGCTCATGGTGTTGAAAATTTCTGGCCTTATCCATAAAATTCTCTATCGTCACATGGATATTGTCCAAAATGTCAAAGAAGCGCGAAGCAGCCAGATCCGACTCCCCCAATTCAAAACGGGATAATTGGGAAGTCGAGCAAGCTTCTCCCGCAGCTTCTTTTAACGAATAATTCTTACTGATTCGAAATTCACGAAAAACTTTGCCTAAATCTTCCATTTGATTACCACTTAAATTCCTTTAAGTACCTTTCTAACTCTTTCAAGTATCCTTCGTAGAATCCGTGATCTTCTTTAACGGAAACATCTAATTGTCTTAAGTAAGAAATCAGCCAATCAACCAATAGATCATACTGATGAAGAGGTAGGCGTTTCATCTGCTCTTCAACAAAAGAAATGGCCTCTGTAAAGCGCTGCTCTTCTAAAACTTGCTGAAGATAGTGATTCCCGTTGATGAGTTTTCCTTCCTCATCCTCATACTGCCCCAAATCTAAATTCTGAATCTGCAGGCGCAAAGTTGTACCAATTATATCGGCTACACCTTTAATCTGCTTCATAAACCAATCATTTTCAGTCATCACAATGTTCTCCTTAGGCAAATTAGAAAACTACACTTTCTCCGCTAATTCTTCCCATTCTATCATGGCTTCTTCTTGGGCGGCGGTCAGCTGGTCGATTTGCTGCTGGCTCTCCATGAGTTCGCCGGTTTCATTGGTGGCCTACAGCTTCTTTTAACGAATAATTTTTACTGATTCGAAATTCCCGAAAAACTTTGCCTAAATCTTCCATTTATTCCACCTGCTCTGACAGTTCTGCCCATTCTTCCATAACTGCTTCCTGCTGGACAGTCAGTTGGTCCAGGTCACTCTGGAGTTGAACTAAGTCGGCTGCATCGTTGGTGCTATGCATGGTTTCGGTGATGTCTTGGATTTTTTGATCTAGCTCTTCCATCTCTGCTTCCAATTGCTCAATGCGGCGGGTGATTTTCCGGAGTTCCTTCTGGTTTTGTTTCTGCAAGTGATAATCATTGCTGGTGCCTTCTTCGGTCGAAGAAACAGGCACAGCTTCTGCTTGTGCTGCAGCAAGGGCCTCTAACTCTGCTTTCTTCTCCAGATAATAGTCATAGTCTCCTAGGTAAAGGGTCGAGCCCTCTTCTGAGAGTTCCAAAACCTGTGTAGCCACCCGATTGATAAAGTAGCGGTCGTGGCTGACAAAGAGCAGGGTCCCATCAAAATCAATCAAGGCATTTTCCAGTACTTCCTTGCTATCAATGTCCAAGTGGTTGGTCGGCTCATCGAGAATCAAGAAATTGTTGTTTTCCATGGACAGCTTGGCCAAGAGTAGACGCGCCCGCTCTCCACCTGACAGCATGCCGACGGTTTTCTTGACATCGTCCCCTGAGAAAAGGAAGGCTCCTAGGCGATTACGAATTTCTACTTCTGGTGTCAGTTTAAAGTCATTCCAGAGCTCATCCAAGACACTATTGTGAGGGGTTAGTTTACTTTGGGTCTGGTCATAGTAGCCCACCTCGACATTGGCCCCAAAACGGGCTTCCCCCTTGATAAAAGGAATCTGCCCGACAATAGACTTGATAAGAGTAGATTTCCCGATCCCATTTGGTCCGACAATAGCGACCGCATTCATCTTACGGATATCCAGATTGATCGGCTCGGACAGGATTTGATCATCATAGCCAACGGCCGCCTCTTCTACTGTCAAAACGACATTACCAGAGGCCTTATCAGAATGGAAGGTCATATGGGCAGACTTGGTCCCAGCTTCGGGCTTGTCTAGGCGCTCCATTTTTTCCAACTGCTTGCGACGAGACTGGGCCCGTTTGGTAGTCGACGCCCTCACCAAATTACGGTTGACAAAGTCTTCAAGCGCTGCAATTTCTTTTTGTTGCTTCTCGTAGTTCTTGGCTTCGGTCAGAAGCTTTTGCTCTTTTTGCTCGACAAAGCTGGAGTAATTGCCGACATAGCGATCTAAAGAATGCTTGGTCAAATCCAAAGTAATGGTTGCGACCTTGTCTAAGAAATACCGATCGTGGCTGACAATGAGAAGGGCCCCGCTATAATTGACCAAGTAATTTTCCAACCAGGCAATGGTCTCAATATCCAAGTGGTTGGTTGGCTCGTCCAGTACCAAGAGATTTGGCTTCTCCAAGAGCATCTTGGCTAGGGCTAGACGGGTGTTTTGCCCTCCAGACAGCTCTTCAATCTTCATCTGCCACATGGACTCATCGAACTTGAAGCCGTTTAAAATCGCGCGAATATCTGCCTCATAGGTGAAACCACCAGCTTGACGGAATTCTTCCGATAAACGGTCATAATCCTGCATGAGTTTGTCCAAGTCAGCCCCAGTTTTTTCCCCCATCTCAAGCTCCATCTGCCGCAAACTTTTCTCCGTCTTACGAAGATCGTCAAAGACATGAAGCATCTCATCGTAGATGGTATTGGACGACTCAAAGCGACTATCCTGGGCTAGATAGGAAAGAGAAAGGTCGCGCTTTTTATTGATTTCCCCAGAAGTCGGCTCTTCTTCTCCCACCAAGATTTTTAAGAGCGTGGACTTACCGGCTCCGTTCTTTCCAACCAGGGCAATCCGGTCCCGTTCATCCACTTGCAGGCTGATATTATCAAAAAGAACCTCCCCTGCAAAAGAGCGTTCAATTTTGTTGGCTTGTAAAATAATCATGTTCCTATTTTACTATCTTTTTACGGATTAAACAAGGGAAGACGAAGCATCAAAAAAATCCCGAGCCCCTTGAGGCCCAGAACTTTTAGCAAGTATTTTTAAACTCATTCTTCCTTGTATAATTGTCGGACTGCTTCTACATCTGAATCCTGGATACTGTAGAAAGAGCCAGCTGGTTGCATGACCGATTCTCCATCTGTGTGGTCCAACCCAATCGCATGGCCTAGTTCATGCTCAGCTGTATTGACAATCCGATCATAACTATAGTTATAGATATAATTTAACAGATAATGGCGATTGAGGCGAACTGTGATGTGGGTGAACCGATTGGTTAAGAGGTTAGTTTGAGAGGCAGTCTCTCCTGCTGCAGAAACGGATGCGTTGTCCATCTCGGTCAAGACCACATTGGCTTCTTTTTCATTTGTGACCAGCTTGAAAGTAAAGGCACCTGTTTGGTTCCAAGCCTCAATGGCATCCCGATAGGCTTTTATAAAAGTTTGACTGATATTGGGATCTAGATAAACCGTGGCCTCTGCTTTTTCCCAGCGAGCACCACTATGCTCATGATTGTCCGTCTGCGTCGTCTGTGAGCTAGGTGCCATCCCAAAGCGCGATACAAAGCCCTGATCACCAAATAAATTTCCAAATTGATAGACAACCTTTTGGGCAGCTCGCCCAACCCCATCCATACCAGAACTAGGAGAATCTGTGAAATAGATGATCCCCACAAGGATGAGAAAACTGATCGCAATGGTCCAGAAAAATCCCCAAAAGAGACTCCAAGCCATGCGAAGGATTCCTCTGAAAAACCGAAAAATGGTTCTCATACATTCTCCTTTCTCTTAAAGAAGGTATGCAATTGTAACACCCCATTCTTAAAAATAACTTAAATAACTGCGCTTTCCAGCTTATTGATGAACGGTTACTTTGCCTGTCTGATAATCCAGGCTAATCCCACTTTGAACATTGGGAACAAAGACATTGAACTCAAGGCTCCCATCACTCGATTTGGCTTCGATCTGTGATCCTAATGGAATCAGATCTTCTGGATGGTTGTAGATCAAGGTCACCCGATAGCGGATCCGCTTGTTCTTATCCAGTGCTTTTCGAACCAGGGTCTCATAGTAGTTTTGACCGGTGGAATGAGGATCATTGGCTTGATTGGACCAAGCCGTTTGCACAGCGATATTTTTGGGATTGCTAGTCGAGGCATCAAAACCTTTGAGATTGCCGATCAAGGCGTAGCCCAATAGGTGGCCCCGATCCACAGCATGGTCATACTCGCCTGACAGATTATGGACCTGATGCCAACCTGCTGGTTTCCAATCGGTTAGGCCACTACCTGTTGCATCCCGATCTCTGTACTGGCGAGTCGCCTTGGTCATAATAGCGTTCGCAACCGTCGGTACGGTCTTTCCATTCACTTCTTTTGTCTTGTTATCCGCATAGGGTTGACTAGCCACGCTGGCATCCAGATCTGTGCGATTTCCCTTAACTACAAAGGCTCCAGCACCGTTCCATTCCAAGTCATTCCCTAATTGTGAACGGGCAGATTTCGTTAGTACAGAGCTAGCTAACTCTTTACTAGGTGTTTCTTGTTGGCTACTAGTCACCACCGAAACAACCTGATCCGTCGCTTCTTTCACCGTCGGTTGATTAAAATAATAGCCCCCGATAGCTAGGGCCGTTGCGACCACAAAGCCCGCTAGGGTTTGTTTGGTTCGTTTGCTTACTGTTTGTTTTGCCATATCTCTCTCCAAAAAAGAGCAGCGCTAGATGGGTCATTGACTCGATTCGCTGCTCTCCTTTTTACTCAATTTTAGTTAAAAGCTTATTTGCCTGTTAGCTTTCCAATGATCTCTGACCAAGTGTCCGGAGAGAGAATGGACCATGGATTTTTCCCATCGCCAATCACTCCATAGCCAATGACCAAACCAACTGCAAAAATGATGATTCCAATCACAGCCAACAGGAGGACAATTCCTAGCTGTTTTCCAACATAGCGAAGATTAGTTTTCATCGTCTTCTTCCTCTACACGTTTCACGTCTGCACCTAGCGCCACCAATTTCTCATGGAATTGATAATAACCACGATCTAAGTGACTTAATTTGCTGACCTTTGTTTCTCCTTCTGCTACCAAGCCCATCAAGACCAAGGTTGCACTTGCTCGTAAATCGGTCGACATAACCTCTGCACCTTGGAAGCTTTCCCCTCCAACGATACGAGCTGTATCCCGCATAATATCCGAGTGAACGCCCATCCGACGCATTTCTTCCAAATGCTGGAAGCGATTCTCAAAGACCGTTTCAATCATGGTAGACTCACCTTTAGCCATGGCCATCAAGGCTGTGAATTGAGCCTGCATATCGGTTGGAAATCCTGGGTAGGGAAGAGTTTTAACGGTCACTGGACGGAGCTTACTGATATCCGATTGAATCCGAATTCCATTTTCTTCTTCGGTTACCGTTACACCCATCTCCTGCATCTTAGATAGAAGCGGACGGTTGTGTTCCCAAATGGCATCTTCGATTAAGACATCTCCACCAGTCATGGCTGCCCCAATCATAAAGGTTCCAGCCTCGATGCGGTCTTGCACAACATTGTGGTTTGCACCGTGCAAGCTCTCCACACCAACGATGGTCAAGGTCTCAGTTCCTGCTCCCTTAACATTAGCCCCCATTTTATTCAGCAAGAGAGCTAGGTCAACAATTTCAGGTTCCCGAGCTGCATTTTCAATCACAGTGACTCCATCTGCCAAGGTTGCGGCCATCATAATATTTTGTGTCGCACCTACTGATGGGAAGTCCATATAGACGTGTGCACCTTTGAGACGATCTGCTTTTGCTTCAATATAGCCGGCTGTTTGGGTAATTTCAGCTCCCATGGCTTCCAGACCTTTGAGATGGAGGTCAATCGGACGACTACCGATCGTACAGCCTCCAGGCATGGAAACTTTGGCATGGCCATTGCGTGCCAAGACAGGACCTAAGACAACGATAGAAGCCCGCATCTTACTCACATATTTATAAGGCGCTTCCTCTGATAATTTTGCTTGCGCATCTACGACAACTGTATTGTCTTCTTCATTGAAGGTTACTTGTGCATTCAACCCACGAACAACATTGTTCATTGTAAAGACATCTGATAAAACAGGTACATTTTTCAAGGTTGTCACGCCCTCGCTTGCTAGAACTGTTGCAGCAAGAAGAGGAAGGACAGCATTTTTTGCTCCTTCGATTTTGACGGTTCCAACCAGTCGATTATGACCACCATTAACGATTATTTTTTCCATACGGGATTGTTCTCCAATTTCTTAAAGTCACGCTTTCTATCATACCATATTTTTTATAAAATGTGGCTAGAATTGGCCAATAAAAATCTGTCGACTCATCTCATAGACACTGATAAAAAATGAGCTCGCTAGATAGCCGATTCCGACGCTGATCATCAAGATCAAAAAACGGATTTTAACCGCATTTTCAGCACTTACTTTTAAAAACTTTTCCCATTGAACCAGGTTCATCAATAGGTAATAGGCAAAAAAGATAAACAATAGATGGCTTGAAAGATTAAAAATCATTTGAATCATACAGTTATTATACCATATTTGGTCCGTACTTTCTTCTTTTGATTCTCTCCCAACAAAAATAAGGTGAGGACATACCTCCACCTTATTTTGAATATCTTATAAACGATTTCCGACATTAATCCGGTTAATGGCGCGTTGAAGAGCAATTTTAGCACGACGTTCCATATCAACCGAATGCTGATCTTTGGCTTCTTCAATCGCTTTTTCAGCTCGCAGTTTGGCACGTTCTGCACGACTAATGTCAATATCTCGAGCACGTTCGGCAGAATCGGCAACAATGGTAATGACATTATCAGCTACTTCGATAATCCCACCATTGACTGCAATCCAATCAATATGTTTGTCATCGTCGACACGACGAACCTTTACTTGGTCTACAGCCAAAACCGCAATGGTATTGATATGATGAGGTAAAATCCCTAATTCACCATCAATTGTCTTGACAGATACAAATGCGGCATGATGATCATAAACCAGTCCATCCGGTGTAACGATTTGGACGTTCATTTGACTCATCTTTCACCTCTTCTTAGAATCCCATTTTTTCAGCTTTGGCAATCACATCTTCGATCGATCCAACACCACGGAAGGCATCTTCAGGAAGATGGTCATATTTTCCGTCCAAGATTTCTTTAAAACCACGAACAGTTTCTGCAACAGGTACGTATGAACCAGGTTGACCGGTAAATTGTTCGGCAACGTTGAAGTTTTGTGACAAGAAGAATTGGATCCGGCGAGCACGAGCAACCAAGGTCTTTTCTTCGTCAGACAATTCATCCATCCCCAAGATCGCAATGATATCTTGCAATTCATGGTAACGCTGAAGGACACGTTTGACCTCAGAAGCTACTGCATAGTGTTCTTCTCCTACGATTTCTGGAGAAAGGGCACGTGAGCTTGATGCCAATGGGTCCACCGCAGGGTAGATCCCCAATTGTACCAATTTACGTTCCAAGTTGGTTGTTGAATCCAAGTGGGCAAAGGCGGTTGCTGGCGCTGGGTCTGTATAGTCATCGGCTGGCACATAGATGGCTTGGATGGATGTAACAGAACCTTTCTTCGTTGACGTAATCCGCTCTTGCAATTGCCCCATTTCAGTGGCCAAAGTAGGTTGGTAACCAACGGCTGATGGCATCCGTCCCAAAAGGGCTGATACTTCAGATCCGGCTTGGGTGAAACGGAAGATATTGTCGATAAACAAGAGAACGTCCTGACCTTCTACATCACGGAAGTATTCCGCAATGGTCAAACCAGTCAAAGCAACACGCATCCGTGCTCCAGGTGGCTCATTCATTTGTCCAAAAACCATGGCTGTTTTTTCAATAACGCCAGATTCTTTCATTTCCCAGTAAAGGTCATTTCCTTCACGTGTCCGTTCCCCAACACCGGTAAATACAGAAATACCACCGTGTTCTTGGGCAATATTATGGATTAATTCTTGAATCAAGACAGTCTTCCCAACTCCGGCACCACCGAAGAGTCCGACCTTCCCACCTTTCAAATAAGGGGCTAAGAGGTCAATGACCTTGATCCCTGTTTCAAGAATTTCTTCTGAAGTAGAGAGCTCGTCAAAGGATGGAGCTTTTTTGTGGATGGAGTCACGAGGAGCATCCTCAGCAAAAGGTTGATCCAAGTCAATGGTATCTCCAAGAACATTGAAGACACGTCCCAAGGTTTCTTTTCCGACAGGAACAGAGATTGGACGACCTGTGTCCAAGACTTCCATTCCACGTGTTAAACCATCGGTTGATTCCATGGCGATGGTCCGTACGACCCCATCACCAAGTTCCAAAGCTACTTCAAGAACGACTTTCGATTTTTGTTGGTCATTTTTATAGACTACAAGCGCATTATTGATCTCAGGAAGTTTATCTCCAACGGAAAAGGCAACGTCTACGACGGGACCTACGACCTGAGAAATTTTGCCTAAACTCATGTCATTCTCCTATTCTAAGTAATTTCTACTGCTCAAAAGTTCTCTTTCAAGCATCTGTTTTTGTATTTAAAATTGTATCCGACAACTATTCAAGGGCGCTAGCACCCGCAACGATTTCGGTAATTTCTTGTGTAATCGCTGCTTGACGAGCACGGTTGTATTGAATCGTTAATTCATCAATGACTTTCTTGGCATTGTCTGTTGCAGTTTGCATGGCCATCATCCCAGCAGCATTTTCAGCTGTTTTAGCATCAATAATGGCACCATAGATCATGCTTTCAGCAAATTGAGGAAGCAATTGATCCAAAATGGCATCTCGACTAGATTCCAATTCTAGATTCAATACATAGTCCTCATCCGCTTCATTGGGGTCCAAATCAATAATTGGAAGCATTTGTTCCACCCGCATTTGACTCGTCAAACTGTTGACGTGGTGGTTGTAACAGACGTACAACTCATCAAACAAGCCTTCCTGATACATTTGGACTGTTTTCGAAATGATCTTGCGAACTTCCTTAAAGCTAGGCTGATCAGGCAAACCACGCAATTCATAAACCGGCTGAATCCCACGGGCACGGAAGAAATCCGCACCGACGCTTCCAATACAGATCACTTCAAAGTCATCTCCAGTTGGATGGTATTCTGCCTTCATTTCCATCATGGTTTTAAGGATGGAGGCATTGTAACCCCCGACCAAACCACGATCAGATGTAATAACGATATAAGCTGTCTTTTTTACCGGACGACTCACCAACATCGGATGGGACTTGGTATTTTCTGTTTCATGTCCATGGAGCAAGTCTGTTAAGAGCTTACGAACCTTAGCAGCATAAACCTGAAAATCCTTGGCTGCCTGCTCAGATTTACCAAGTTTGGCAGCGGACACCATCTGCATGGCATTGGTGATTTGACTGGTGTTTTTTGTGGATGCAATTTTATTTTTAATATCATTTAATGAAACTGCCATCTTCCACTCCTATTTCTATTTGAAATTTGACTGGTTGACAAATTCAGTAAGGGCTGCATCCAGTTCTTCTTCTGCTGGAAGATCATGTGTCGAACGAATCGTCTCAAAGATTTGATGATAATGTGCTTCAAAGTAATCAAACAACTCTTCTTGGAAACGAAGAATGTCGTCTACTGGAACACTATCTAAGAAACCATGAGTCAAGGCATACAAGATCACGACTTGTTTTTCAACTGTCAATGGTTCATGAACAGGTTGTTTCAAGACTTCCACTGTCCGACGACCACGGTTCAATTTCGCTTGAGTCGCAGCATCCAAATCACTACCAAATTTCGTGAAGGCTTCCAACTCACGGTAGGAAGCGAGGTCGATACGAAGGGTACCAGCAACCTTCTTCATAGCCTTGATTTGAGCAGATCCACCAACCCGGGAAACAGAAGATCCGGCATCAATGGCTGGACGAATACCGGCATTAAACAAACTATCTTGCAAGAAGATTTGTCCGTCTGTGATCGAAATCACATTGGTTGCGATATAAGCGGAGATGTCCCCTGCTTGGGTTTCAATGATTGGAAGAGCTGTAATAGAACCCCCACCCAATTCATCCGAAACTTTCGCAGAACGTTCCAACAAACGGCTGTGGAGATAGAAGACATCCCCTGGGAAGGCTTCACGTCCTGGTGGACGACGAAGAAGAAGGGACAATTCACGGTAAGCTACGGCTTGTTTTGACAAATCATCATAGACGATCAAAACATGTTTACCGTTATACATGAACTCTTCTGCCATGGCAACCCCAGCATAAGGTGCCAAATAAAGCAATGGAGACGGTTGAGAAGCCGAAGCGGTTACCACAATCGTATAATCCATAGCTCCGTATTTACGGAGAGTTTCTACTTGCGTACGAACTGTTGATTCTTTTTGACCAATCGCCACATAGATACAGATCATGTCTTGACCCTTTTGGTTCAAAATGGTATCGATGGCAATCGAAGTTTTCCCTGTTTGACGGTCCCCGATGATCAATTCCCGTTGGCCACGTCCGATTGGAACGAGGGCATCAATGGCTTTCAAACCAGTTTGTAGGGGTTCTGAGACAGATTTCCGTTGCATAACACCAGGAGCTGGTGTTTCAACTGGACGGAATTTATCTGTTACAATCTCACCCAAACCATCTACTGGTTGGCCAAGTGGGTTGACAACCCGACCAATCAAGGCATCCCCTGCAGGGACTTCCATGATTTTACCTGTACGACGGACAGAGTCTCCTTCACGAATATCCGTGAAATCACCCAAGATGATGATACCGACATCCGTTGTCTCTAAGTTTTGGGCCATCCCGTATGAGCCATTTTCAAAGATCAACAACTCACCACTCATGGCATTTTCAAGACCATGAGCACGGGCAATCCCGTCACCAATGTAGGTTACAACACCTGTCTCAGTGACGTCAAAGTTTGGCTTGAAATTTTCAATTTGTTGCTTAATTAAAGCGCTGATTTCTTGTGCGTTAATCGCCAAAATTCACACCACTTTCTATTTCAATTTAGATTTTATAACTTGCAATTGGTGTTTGAGACTGGTATCCAACGTTTTATGATTGGCTGTCACGACAAAGCCACCAATTAAATCTGGATCGATCTTTTGTTGGATCGAGCGAACTTGAATCCCAAATTTTCTTTCGATAATGGGGATTAGCTTTTGCTCTTGAACAGGATCCAAACCAGCAACCGTCGTAACAGTGACGACAAAAGCGTTGCTCAACAGTTGAATCTGATCCAAACAAATCGTTACAATGTCATAAAATAAGGCTTCACGATGATTGAGAATAACCACTTCAATCAAATGGTCGAGTAATTGTGAATCCGAGGGTTGAAAAAGTCTGAGACTTTTTGCTTTCTCTTCATCCTCTACACCGATATGAGCTAAGAAGTTAGCAAGTCCAGTCTCTTCAAAAATACCCTTGATTTGAGTCAATTTTTCAAAGACTAGGTCTTGTTCTCCTTTTTCAAAGACCAATTGAACAAAAGGCTGGGTATATTTCTCAATCACCATCAGTTGCTTTTTGTCCATTAGGCTTCTCCTAATTCATCAAGATAGCGATCGATCAGTTGGCGTTGACCTTCAGCATCCAGCTGTTGGCTCAACAATTTGCTGGCAAGATTGACAGTGAGATCTGCCACATCACCTTTGATACTGTTCAATGCTTCTTCTTTGTTATGCGCAATTTCTTGTTGCGCTTTTTCTTTCAAACGTACTGCTTCTTGAGTGGCTTCTGAAAGGATCTGAGATTTATTCTTTTCTGCAGTTTCCTTTGCATTTTCGACGATAGACGCAGCTTCTTTGCGGCTACCTGCCAACTCTTCTTCACGTTTACTTGCTAGTTCCTCAGCTTTTTGACGAGCTGATTCTGCTCCATCAATATCATCTGTAATCTTTTTGGCACGCGCTTCTAAAATTCCATTGATATTGTTCCATGCAAATTTCTTTATTAAAAAGATTAATAATAGGAAGGAACCAGCAATGAGAATAAAGTTACCAATAATTTCACTCATTGATACATGCATTCTTCTACTCCTCCTCTACTTACTCTTCACCATTAATTTTCTTACCAATATAAATTGATGACAACATGGTAAACACATAGGCTTGGATACATGAAATGAAAATCGAAAACGCTGTCCACGCCATGCTTCCAATAAAGGCAAATGGATACCAATAAACAGCTTGATGCGACAAAGTCACAAGCAAGCTTGCTAGTACCTCACCCGCAAAGATATTTCCGAAGATCCGAAGTGCCAAGGAGGCAAAGTTCGTTAATTCTTCCAAAATATTCATGGGGGTCATAAATCCGGGTGTCACAAAAGCCTTTAAATATTCCTTCACACCACGTCTGCGAATTCCTTCTACATGGGCGATTAAGGTGATCAAAAATGAAAAGGCAAAGTCATAACCCAGGTTAGCGGTTGGTGATGTCCACAAATTGTAACCATTGGTCGTTTCGATTTTAGCCATCAATCCAATGTTATTGGCTACTAAAAGAAAGAGGAAAAGAACAAACAAGAACAAGGAATAGTCCTTTATGTAATGTTCCCCAATATTTCCTTTTGTAAAGCCTACGACAAAGTCATATGCGTATTCCAGCACATTTTGTTTGCCTTTTGGTCGGATCGACATTTTTCGACTGGCCCAATAAATGAAGCCAAAAACGGCGAAAACAGAAATCAGGGTCATAGCAAGTAGGGTCAAATTAAAAGATACAGGTCCAAGAGTAATCGTTGGATTGATACTTTCTTCCAAGGTTTGACACCTCCTTTTCTAAAATAGAAGCGTCTATTTGATAATAAAGGCCATAACCAAGGTTACGAAGAAAGTACCTTCGACAAAGGCAACACCAAGAATCAAGAGACTACGCAATTGACCGATAATTTCTGGTTGACGAGACGCAGATTTCAATAAGCTACTCATCATCAAACCTTCTGCCAGTGATACACCAAAACAGGCTAAACAAAGACCTAAAAATGTTAAATTCATGATGAATTCTCCTTTTATAAATTTTACCTCCTTAGTTTACTCCTAAAAGATATAATAGTCAAATATTTCCTATAAAAGTAAGCGTTTTAGTGAAATTACGTTATTTTTTTAATATGATAATTTTTCCTATCTACGATTGATTTCTTTTAATTTTTAGACGCTTTGTCCACCTCTATTCATTTTTTCTTCTAAAAAACTCTCACCTGCTCAGCAGATGAGAGAATTCGATTATTTAAAGATAGACGTTTTGAAACTGTCTGTTTGTTGCAGCAATTTCTTAAAGACTTTTTCTTTCAGTGCAACCGTATTGTCAAATTTGACAGAACCGTTACTTAGAGTAACCTTATCTTTATCCACTGCTTCAGCAAATGCACGTTTCAAGCCTTCATAGCTATTGTAGGTCTTCCCATCGATGACAATAGCCTGAATTCCATTTTTGGCACTGGTCACCACTTCATTGAAGTAAGCTTTCTTCCAGTCTTCAAGGGTACTGAATCTTCCATCAGAAATCTTCTGAATGACGAAGTCATCTCCTAGAGTGGCACGTCCAGCTTGTTTGGACTCTTGTTTATACTTGTTTGAAGCATAACCCAGGAATCCTTTTTCATAGCCATAGTAACCCCAGAGTCTGAAGGTATTGTGTTTGAAGGACATGGCTCCAGGAGCCCCTTCACTGGTGTTCCCACCATAGATACCTGTCATCATCGGCACCGTCACATAGGCTGAACCAAAGTCAGATGGATTATAGACGCCATTTCCAGGACCACGGTTGGTCATGAAGTTGTTGGTGATGAGATCATCTACTGAATGTAAGGTGATGGCTTTTTCCTCATCACTCAAAGGACGCACCTTATCAAATTGATTCTTGGTATTAGCCCCTCGGTATTGTTTATCAACCTTCTTGAACCATGCATTGTTCAAGTCTTGACTGCCTTTATTGAGGACGGCTTCTCCTTCTAGGTAATCCAGAAGCATGAGCGTATCGTTATACCCCTTCATGTAACGATCAATTTCATCGCGTGATTGAAGGTAATTTGGATTAGTGTTGTACCATTGGTTGCCGTCGTTTGGACGTTCATAGGCCATGTTGAGACCTAGAGCTTTGTATTCCCCATTTGGATTGGATACGGATGGCGTTTGGAGCATGCCTTGAGCATAGGCTTCTAGATCCGTTCCTTCACGGTGTCTCCAGCCACCCAAGTATACCATACGGTCATTGACGTGCGTCGTTTCATGGGTAAAAGCAGAAATCCCAAAGTCACTGATCATATCCGTCACCATAAAGAAGACCGAATCATCTTTATAAGGATTTCCATAGACACGAGCGGTTGCTCCCATGCGCCAATCTGTCGCATGGTAACGATCAGTTGGTCCATATAATTCACGAATTGGAGCGACATCTTTTCCACTGTTGGTATGGCCGTAACGGTCTGTACTAATGCCTTTATAGTTTTGATTATCAAGGACAGGGGTCGGCACCATATTATTGCTCTTTAGGAGCTGGTTGCGAACATTATCAGCTGCTAATCGCGACCAGAAATCCAAGTAGTCCTGTTGGGCTTTTGCTACTTTATCAATTTCCGCCTTGAAGGCATTGCGTTCTGCTTCCGTGTTCTTGCCATATTTCTCGAAGGAACTATAGGCCATGGTATTGTAGGTTGAAATCAAGAACATATGAGCATCTTTTAAGTTCAAGAGTGGCAAGATCATTTTACCGTGAATATCATTGTTTAAGCCCTCATAGGCTCTATGCTTAGCAGATGCGAAAGCTGGATTGGTCGTCTCAGGCTCCACAATATAGACATTGTCTTTGGTTGCTTTGATGAACCAATCATTCAAGTCTGTATCAGTTGTAAAGAGGTCCATATTGTACTTCAGGAAGTCATTTAGGTTGCTAGAAAGAGTAGACTTCGCAACGACTTCTCGGAAGGCATCATGGGTACGAGTTCCTTTGATGTAGTCTTCTTTTGAACCAATTTCAATCAAACGGTCTAAGACATCAACATTCTTCCCATAGAAGTCTGGCTTGAACAACATGAGCTGCTTAAGATTGACATCATCGAACTTCACTCCGTAATAGCGATTGAGGTAAGAAAGCCCTAAAAGAACGGCCGCCTCGTTGTCATCAACTTTCTTGATAAGGGCACGTTTAGCAGCCTCATCTGTGTTTAATTGATGGTCTTGGTTTTCAACCAGTTGTTTGACAAAGTGAGTCAGATTATCCTTGACTTCTTGGAAACTTTCTTCGAGGTAAAGGTTCTTAATGGCATTGACTTTGTTAGGTCCTGTTCGACCTAAGTGAGTGTAGATTGGATCTGATTGCAATTCTACAGGACTTAATTTCTCTACGATGGCACTGATGAGATCGCTACGGTCCTTGTCCACCATATTTGGCGTGTAGACTACTTCACCGAGCTCCGCCACACTGTACTCTTTGACTTGTTTGACTTTAGAATCTTTCGGTGTCATGCTAAAGACATCTTTGGTCTTATCGGCATAATGGATCAGGATGTGATCCGCATCCGCTAGTTCCGTGACAAAATCATTGCCCTTCATAGCGGTCACAGACAAGACTTCCTTGGTCAAGAAAGGACTAGTTGCAGCCAGTTTATTCCCTTGGTCGACAATCCATTCTTTGTTGTAGAATGGTTGCAATTTAGCAATATTGCGGTAAGCTAGCTCACGAGTCGCATCGTAACCAGTGATGGCCTTGTATTGATCGTCTTTGCTAACAAGGTGATTGAGCGTATCTTCAATCGGTTTGCTGCTGGTGAATTTATCAGCAGTGATTCCCATTGCTTCGATTTTCTGCTCAGCTTCTGCTAGTGAGATGCTTGGAATTTTACGGGAGTTGTTAAAGGATTTCTTCCCTTCACTCACGCCTTCCACACTGTAATTGCGCTTGGTTCTTGAATAGGTGAAATAATCATCTGCGTCGATATCGGAGTGTCCGAAGACCATCTCACCAGTTTTGACTTTCATCATGGTGATGTTGTCTTCAATAGTCCCCAAGGCCCAGTTGGTCCCTAGTAATCCACCAGACTGAACAGCTTCTTTTAGTTCAATCGAACCTTTAGCAACGGAGTTTCTGAGAACCCCTTCTTTACCTACTGTGTGGTTATTTCCACCATTTTGAGAGGAATAAACGAGACCTGCAGCTTTGGCTTTATTACCAGTGATTTCAGCATCAACGTAAGCTTTTTCAACGACACCTTTCCAGTTCTCACCAACAACACCCGCTAGATAGCCACCTTTGTTCCCAGCAGCGTGCAGTTTACCGATAAAGGCAACGTTGCTGACCTTCCCACTACCATCAATTTTATTGACAATTCCTGCTACATCATTGTTCCCGACAACACTTCCTGTTACTTTAACATTCTCGACAGTTGCATTATTTTTGATAACACCTGCGATTGGGGCTACTCGATCTGTCCCAGGTAGGTCGATATTGACATTTTCAAGCAAGAGATTCTTAACCGAGCCACCTTCGATGTTCCCAAACAATGGTCTTGTAATGTTATGGATGGCAAATGTATTCCCATCCGTACTTTCCAAAATTCCCTTGAAGGCATTGGTCACATAGGATTTCCCTGCTGGCTGGACATTAGCCGCATTCATATTGCTACCCAGTTTAAAGGTACCAGTCGGATTGGCTTGCATAGCTTTTACAAGTTCGTTGAAATTGTAGTAGATATCACCTTCATGTGCTTTGGGTTTCGCAATATAGTGGACATAGACCTCACTGAACTGGTTGTCCGCAGTCCGTTGAATGAGATCAGGAGCTTTGGCTGTTATTTTGTAGAGGGTCACGCCATCTACCGTTACTTCTTCAATTTTATCAACGGCTAGTTTTGTAACCTTATTATCATAGGTAGTGACCTTTAAGTAGTAAGGCTTCACATCTGATGGTGTTTCAGACAAGAGGCTGCTATCGGTCTCAAGACCTTGGTCATCCACGCTAATCAGACTAGTTTCCTTGATGTTTTTGATTTCAACTTTTTTAAGATCAATTCTCAGTGGTTCTTCCTTGAGAACTTCTTCTTCATCCCCATTTCCACGGTCATACACCATGGTCGTTGCGAGCGTATAATCCTTGTAGTAGTCCAAGTCCGCTAAAGCAGCTGCCAAGTCTGTCTCTGAAAGGGTCAGGGTTTTCACCACTTGATCGCCCTTCTTCAACACCGCCTGGATGGACTTGATGGTCACACCGTCTGGTTTATCCAAATGATAGGTAGCTTTAGCACTGCGCTTCAATTCTTCCTTATCGACCTGGGTCAAGGTCAAGGTTGGCTTGTCTAATTCCTTTGTCCCTTGTTGAATGATCTGATCTTGCGCTTGTTCTACCACTTCTTCGGAAATTGTAGGAGCATCCGTTGTTTTGACACCTTTAATGGTCTTGTAGACCTTGGTGATTTTCTTCTTCCCATTTTTACCGGCTTGAGAAACCCTTTCAGTTCCTTTTAGCAAGGTGGCATCTTGTTCGGTTACCGTCTTAAATGGAATTTCTTCAAAAGCAACTTCCTCTTTTTGGCCTTCAATCGCCTTAGTCCCACGACTAATTTTTTCTGTCACAGGAGCTTTGACCGTTTCAGTGGTCGTACTGAGAGGCTCTCCAATCTTCTCGCCATTGACCGTCTTATAAACACGTCGAATCTCCTGGCTACCAGCCTCTCCTTTTTGAAGGAGGCTTTCTTCATCGGTGTAACGATTGGCGTCCGTTACATACTCTGTTTCATATGGAAGGATTACCGTTTCTGTCTCGGTTACCGTCCCTTCCGTAACTTGATAGGTTGGATTCTCCGGTTGAACGGGGGCTTCGCCAACATGGCCTTCTTCCTGTGTCCCCTTGGCTTCCACCATACCTGTATAGGTTGGGTTCTCCGGTTGGACAGGAGCTTCGCCGACATGACCTTCTTCCTGCGTCCCCTTAGCTTCTACTACACCTTTATAGGCTTGTTTCTCTGGTTGAACAGGTGCTTCGCCGACATGGCCTTCTTCTTGTGTCCCCTTAGCCGTTACAACTGGAGAAGGGCTGGGTTGAGGGGTTGGTTGGGCATCTTCTTTTGTCCCAACAGCAAGAATTTGTGAAACTGGTTCTTTGGTGACCTTGCTTTCGACTACTCTGCGAACTTCTTGTCCATCTACCACACTCACTTCCGTCAATATGGTACGCTCCCCATTTTGGCCAGCAGTCAGCACCTTGGTTTGCCCTTTGGCTAATGTAGGATCAGCTTGCTTGACGGTTTCAAATGGCACAGGCTCAGTAGAGACTTCCAGGCTTGGTTTTTCAACTTGAGGAAAGGCTGGAGCGACTTCTGGCGTCACACGCGCTTGTGCTTCCACTTGTGGAATACCTGTACTTGTTTTGATCGTTCCTTCTACAGAAGGTTTCGTTTCCTGCATAGCCTTTGGCTCTCGTAAGCTCGTCTTTTGGACTGACGGGTAGCGCAGATAGCCCACATAGTCATAGCCATCAATTTGAATCACACCATCTGCAAGATCTTCGCTCGATGCGATCGCAAGATCCTGGTTATAAGCGCGCAAAACTTGATTTTGTAGGGCTGCGACTTCAACTGGAAGTAGAAGACTTTGTCCCATGGCTCCAATCAAAAGGACGCCCATAACCTTCTTTCGGTGCTTTTTAGAAAGTAAGAGGACCGCAAAGGAAGCTGTAGCTAAACTTAGGCCAAAGAGGGCAACTTCCTGACTTCCTGTTTGAGGAAGAACCGACTGAGTTACTTCCTTCTTCTTATAGACGAGATAGAAAGTATCTTCATTTTGATATGCTTCAGGGATTGCATGAATCACCTGTGCTTTTTCTTCAGCAGTCAGCTCTTCTTCTGTCACATATCCTAAGTGCACATGAGCAGGTAGAGTCATCTGATCAGCTTGGACAGGACGAGCTCCTAACAAGCTTCCTCCTAATAAAAAGGCTCCAATGGCTACCGGACCAACACCGACAGATAATTTTCGAATCGAATATTTGGTCATTTTTTCAAACGTTTGTTTCGCTTTTTTCATCCTAAAATTCCTATATAGTAATATTTAATCCTCGAGCAGGGACCTAATTATTTTTAGAGAGGCTGGGATCCTTTCCAGAAATAAGAACCTTCCCGGGATTTTTTACCTTTACCTATCTTATCTTTTTTATTCTATTTTAGCAAGCTCTAAAACTCAAAAATATAAACCGTTTTCTTTATAGGAAGAAAGCAACACAAAAAAACGCCTCGAAAGGCGTTTGTATCATAGATCTATTTATAAGGATTGGTACAAATCATTGTATCGTTGACTAGCCGTATCCCATGAGAAGTCACGCGTCATAGCTTGCTCTTGGAGACCATACCAAGCCTGTTTGTCATTGTAGTAGACAGCCAAGGCTTCATCAACTGCCCAGTTGAACCAATAGCCAGACAAATTATTGAAGCTAAAGCCTGTTCCACTTCCATCAATAGCATTAAACGGTTGAACTGTATCACGAAGTCCGCCGACTTCATGCACCAAAGGAAGGGTTCCATAACGCATGGCCATCATTTGAGAAAGGCCACATGGTTCAAAGCGGCTTGGCATCAAGAAGACATCTGATGCTGCATAGATTTCTTGAGCCAATTGGACATCAAATGTGATATTCGCTGAAAGTTTGTCTGGGTAGGCTTGACCAAACCAAGCAAAGGCATTTTCAAATCCAGGATCTCCTGTACCGAGCAAGACAATCTGAATATCCTTTTGCAAAAGTTGATGCAACTCTTCTACCACCACATCAAAACCTTTTTGACGTGTCAAACGAGAGACGATCCCAAACAAAGGAACATCATCGCGAACAGGTAGACCAACACGTTCTTGAAGAGCTCGTTTGCTAGCTGCTTTACCTGAAAGATCTGAGAGACTGAAGTGATACGTCAAGAGTGGATCCGTTTCAGGATTATACAGATCCGCATCAATCCCGTTAACAATTCCGGTCACCTTGCCAGACTCCATTCGAAGGATCTGATCCAAGCCACAACCATATTCAGCAGTCATAATCTCATGCGCATAGCTAGGAGAAACAGTTGTCACACGGTCAGCATATAGAATACCAGCTTTCATCCAGTTCAGGCAATCATTCCACCGAAGCGTTCCATCTGCATAGCGTTCAAATCCAACTCCGAATAGGTCCCACAACATTCCTGGGTCGAACTGACCTTGGAATTCCAAATTATGGATAGTCAATACTGTTTTAATTCCATGATAAGCTTGAATCCAACGGTATTTTTCCTTCAGCAAGAAAGGAATCATCGCCGTATGGTAATCATGGGCATGAAGAACATCTGGAACGAAGTCAACTCGTTCCATCGTTTCTAAGGCCGCGAGCTGGAAGAAGGCAAAGCGTTCGCCATCATCGAAGTCACCATACACATGTCCTCTAAAGAAATAGTGTTGGTTATCAATAAAGTAAAAGGTGACGTCATCGCGCACAATGCGTTTCACACCAACATATTGACTTCTCCAGCCAACCTTGGTCTCAAAATGCAAGATATCTTCAATTTGATCTCCAAACTTAGCCTCTACCATATCATAGTAAGGGAGGATCACGCGCACATCATGACCACTTTTCGCTAAGGATTTAGGAAGAGCGCCAATAACGTCTCCCAAACCACCTGTTTTAGAAAACGGTGCTCCTTCAGCTGCAACAAATAATAGTTTCATTAGACAATATCCTCTGTAACAATCGTTCCTTTTTTAACCACGACAGGTGCTTCTTCTGTCCCACGAATCGTCACACCAGCAGCCACTTCGACACCCTTATCCAGGATGGCATGTTCGACGATTGCATTTTCATGAATCACAACACCAGGGAAGAGAAGACTACTGCGGACCTCTGAACCTTGATGAAGGTGTACCCGACGTGAAACAACGGATCGTTCAACGGTTCCTTCTACAATACTACCCGAAGCAAATTGAGACGATTTAATATGTGAAGTCTTGGAATAATACGTTGGTTCTTCATTCTTCACTTTCGTATACACTTTTTGATTTGGTGAAAAGAGCTTCATGAATTTTTGGTTTTCCAACATATCCAAGTTTGCATGGTAGTAGGATTCCACTGAATGAATATTGGCAAGGTAGCCTGTATATTCAAAGGCAAAAGCATTGTATTCCACTGCCAAATCACGCAAGATATAGCGCAATTTTTGTGGGTATTCTTTCTTAGCTTCTTCTTCTATTTTTTCAATCAACCAAGGAGTATCCACAATAAAGACATCTGTTGACATGTTGTATACTTCATCAGGATCCTTGCCATCAAAAAGTTTTTGCTCTGTAACATGGTCTGTTTCATCAATTTCCAAGACAGCATTCACTTCAGAGATATTTTGAAGATGCAACTTTTTATAAACCACTGTAATCGGACGATCAATGGTATTATGAAGGTGGAAAATCTGATTGAGGTCAATATTCATTAAGACATCACAGTTCAAAGCAACTGTTTGGTTGGAACCAGACCGTTTCAAATAGGTCAATAATTGTTGGTAGTATTCTGGCCCTACCGTTGTATTTTCAACTGGAGTATTATAGATTCCGAGGTAATAGTGGCTCAATAAAGTAGACAAGCCCCACTCACGACCTGAACGAATATGGTCAAAGACCGAACTAATATTTTCTTGTTGGAAAATCCCAAAAACACTACGAATACCAGCATTTGCAAGACTAGACAATGGGAAGTCGATTAAGCGGTATTTCCCATCAAACGGTAGGGATGCTACCGGACGATGGCTAGTCAAAGTGGACATATCATGATACCCAACTGTATTTCCTAAAATGGCTGAATATTTATCAATCTTCATCTGTTGCTACCCCCACTTTTTCATTGTAACCGACAACTTGTACTTCCTCTGTTCCATCAATCACGACACCTTCTGCAATGACTGCACCTTCCCCGATAATCGCGCGTTTCACGACAGCTCCTTTACCGATAATGGCATTGCTCATCACGACAGCATCTTCGACAACTGCTCCTTCACGAACTTGAGCTTCTGTTGATAAGATGGAGTGTTTGACTGTACCGTCTACCGAACAACCGTCGACGACAAGAGAATCTTCGACGTGGCCATGTTCCCCAAAGAAGTTTGGTGGTGAAATAAGGTTGCGTGAATAGATTTTCCAGTGACGATCGCGACTATCCAAGGCATTATTTGGATCGATATATTCCATATTGGCTTCCCAAAGAGACTCAATCGTACCAACGTCTTTCCAATAACCATTGAATTCATAAGCATAAACGCTTTCACCTGATTCTAAATAAGTTGGAATGACATTTTTACCGAAGTCTGACATATCGATATCGCTCTTTTCAGCCGCAACCAACATATTGCGGAGACGAGCCCAGTCAAAGATGTAAATCCCCATGGAAGCCTTAGTAGATTTTGGTTCAGCTGGTTTTTCTTCAAATTCGACAATCCGATTATTGGCATCGGTATTCATGATTCCAAAACGACTTGCTTCCTTCAAAGGAACATCTAGGACGGCAACGGTTAAGCTCGCATTATTATCCTTATGCGATTGAAGCATGTCATCATAGTCCATTTTGTAGATATGGTCTCCAGAAAGGATCAAGACATATTCGGGATTGATGCTATCGATATAGTCGATATTTTGGAGAATCGCATGGCTAGTTCCTTCAAACCAACGATTTCCTTCACTAGCTGAATAAGGTTGGAGAATAGACACACCCGTATTGATTCCATCCAAGCCCCAGCTGGAGCCATTCCCAATATGGCTATTCAGGGCAAGTGGTTGATACTGTGTAATCACACCAACATTGTGAATTCCTGAGTTGGCACAGTTTGAGAGAGCAAAATCGATAATCCGATAGCGCCCACCAAATTGAACCGCAGGTTTCGCGATGTTTTTGGTTAATTTTCCAAGACGTGTTCCTTGCCCTCCGGCAAGAATTAAAGCGAGCATTTCATTCTTCATTGACTACTTCCTCTTTTTAAAGCTTGGACTCCCTTAGAGTCAACCGATCATCATTTTTTATCTGATGTTTTAGATTTCGTTTTGCGAACCTTCCGTTTCACCTTCCAAATGCTAGCCCCTAAAGCCGGCAAAGTAAAGGTCAAAGTTTGTTCATAATCCTTCCACAGTCCATCTTGAGACTGAACTGTCGGATTGTGCTCTTTCCAGACACCTCCCCATTCTTCTAATTCTGTATTCCAAATTTCTTCATAGACCGCTGATACAGGCACACCAATCGTAAAGTCCTTGCGTTCCACTGGTGCCATATTGAAGACGCAAACCAAAAGATCGCCTTTACGATTTTTCCGGATCATAGACAAGACGCTCTGATCCCGGTTATCTGCATCAATAATCTCTAAGCCATCAAAGCTATCATCAATCTCCCACAATTCCTTGTGTTCTTTGTAGAAATGATTGAGCTGAGAAGTGAAACGACGCATCTTAGCATTCATTTCATCCTCTAGATTGCCCCATTCCAGTTGCTCTTCTGACTTCCATTCCAAAAATTGACCAAATTCTGAACCCATAAAGAGTAATTTCTTACCTGGATGGCAAATCTGATAGGTCAAGAGGTTACGGAGTCCAGCAAATTGATTGTAACGATCTCCCCACATCTTATGCATCAAACTCTTCTTACCATGCACCACTTCATCATGTGAAAATGGTAGTAAGAAGTTTTCAGAAAATGCATACATGAAACTAAAGGTTACCAGGTTAAAGTCAAATTTCCGGTAGATGGGATCTTCTTCGTAGAATCGAAGGATATCATTCATCCACCCCATATTCCATTTATAGTCAAAGCCTAGACCACCTTCTTCTTCAGGACCCGTGATCTTTTGACCAGCAGAACTTTCTTCTGCAATCATCATGACATCTGGGTGTTCGTTCTTGATAATCGCATTCAAACGTCTAAGGAAATGAACGCCTTCGTAGTTGAGGTTTCCACCATCAATATTTGGTGTCCATGGACCACTATCGTAGTCAAGATAGAGCATATTGCTCACAGCATCGACCCGAATCCCATCTAAATGATAGGTATCAATCCAAAACTTCAAACTAGAAATCAAGAATGACTGGACTTGATTCTTCCCTAAATCGAAGTTCAAGGCTCCCCATCCGTAGTTATGCGCACGATGTTCATCCTGGTATTCAAAGGTTGGTGTTCCATCATAATAAGCCAAGGCATCATCATTGATAATGAAATGTCCTGGTACCCAATCCACGATCACTCCGATATTGTTGAGGTGGCATTCTTCCACGAAGTCTTGAAACTCTTCTGGGCTACCATAAGTCTGCTCGAGTGCAAAATATCCCATGAGCTGATAGCCCCAACTCAAGCCCAATGGATGGGCCATCACTGGCATAAATTCCACGTGGGTGTAGTTCATCTCTACCAGATACGGAATGAGTTCATCTTTTAGTTGTTTGAAGGTGTAGGAACTGTGATCCTCATTTCGTTTCCAAGATCCTGCATGAACCTCGTAAATATTAACAGGTCGTTCCTTAAAACCAAGTTTTTTACGGCGTGCTCTCCAGAGACCATCTTTCCAGTTTTTCTCTGGAATGGTCTTAATAATAGATCCTGTATTGGGTCTCTTTTCCATCCATAACGCTAGAGGATCGATTTTTTGCACCTGATGACCATTTTGTCGAGTCACCAAATACTTGTATATATCTCCCTCTTTTGCATCGGAACAGAAGACTTCCCAGACGCCTCCTTCATTACGAACCATTGGAATTTTACGAGCTTCCCAATCAGTGAAATCACCAATCAGATCCACCGCCTGAGCATTGGGAGCCCAAACACGGAAGGTAAAGCCTTCTTGTTCTCCCCTTGTTTCCTTGTGAGCTCCTAAGTACTCTTGAAGATGGAAATTATCCCCTCTTCCAAATGTCCATAAGTCTGTGCTTCTATCCATATACTCACCTCTTTATTTTTTTGAAAGCGTTTTCTAGTTGTTTTTATTTTACTATAAAATCACTTAATTTTCAAGTTGATTCCAGGAAAATCATGTAAATTTATCAGGAAAAGTTCTTTCATTTTCTCTTCCGAACCTTTTACTTCATTCCTTCGCTTTCCTCCTAATCTTACTTACGATTATACTATATATAC
>SKEH01000125.1_pt1 | contig 52953 bp, 48 predicted proteins | sample 4826571 | NCBI WGS metagenome assembly SKEH01 (sample SAMN11008814, study PRJNA524170) | human gut metagenome | biome: Human fecal sample; material: Feces; isolation source: fecal sample from pouch patient p29 | host: Homo sapiens | place: Israel: Tel-Aviv | collected 2016-09-14 | reverse complement strand
TGAGTCATGAAATTCAAGAAAAAATTCTTGACGGAATGAAAGAAAACTCTGAAACAGTAACAACAGGTAAAGAATACTTGTTGACACTGGTTTACTTAGAACGAATTACCGGTTATGCGGTCAATCTTTGTGAGTGGATTGTTTACTTGAATTCTGGGAACATTATTGAACTGTAAAATAAAAAGTTACTGACAAGAATTGCTGTCATAGGATAGTCGTTTGTACTTTAGTACATTACGAATATCCTGGCTGTTCTGTCAGTAACTTTTTTTATTGCTCATAATCAATTTCAATGACTTGGTGGGTCAGATATTTATTTTCAGCAAAGTCCATTTTGATGACATAGGGCATCTTTCCAGCTAAAGATTGAAAATCTTGAAACTGAAAGTCTGGTTGATAAAAATTTAAAATGGTAGAAAGAGAAGTACCATGTGTTCCGATTGCAACTTTTTGATTTTTAGAAGTTGCTAAAATCTGTTCAAGGGCTGAAATATTACGATTTTGAACTTCACGTAAGGATTCTCCGTCAGCAAATTTATAATCAAAATCATTCCATTGTCGCTTAGCAAAGGGCCAAAAATCAGCTATTTCATGGCCAACATTCCTTTCTCTCAAATCAGAAATGAGTTGAATTTCAAGATTTTTAGAGTGAGCAAGAGGATTCAGGGTACGAATAGAACGTTGAAATGGACTGGAAAAAATTTGCTCGATTGATACATTTGCAAAAGCATCAGCCAAGATAAGTGCGCGTTTTTCACCCTCGGCAGTCAGCGGAACATCCATATCGTCATAGGCTGCATTATCTCTAAGAGAATGCCGAATAAAATAAACTTCAGTCATGTGACTCTCCTTTTTGATGTTCTATCCTTCTAAGATTTCAATTCTTAAAGGCTGTGTGGAAATTTCTGCTTGCCCTCCCAGAGGAAAAGTAAAAATAGGTTGAGTATGTCCAAAATCGACATCATAGACGACTGGAATTGTTTTTAAATGAGGATATTTATCTAAAATAAAGTGTAAAATTTCCTCGGTCATCCCCTCTTCCTTAGGAAAACGACCAATGACTAAGGCAGAAATGTTAGGATAAACTTGTAAAAAATGAGCTAATTCTCGGTCCCAATCATAAAAATCTTCACCTTCAGCATTTTCTAAAAAAGCAATTGGTTGATTGGATTTGACCTGAGCACTGGTTCCTGTCACAAGCATCAAGGTATTTAGATTTCCGCCAATAATTTCCCCTGTCGCTTTGCCATGGTTATATATTTTCCAGGCAGCAGGTAGAAGATGACGAGCTTGAGTGGGGTCATACCAAGCATCACTCGTGTAAAAATCACTGGCATTTAAAGAATAACTTGACTGACCAGCGACTGCATTTTGCCAAGAATTAGTTTGAAAGTCTTGTAATTCATCCATTAAAAAGGCAATATAACCTGGACCATAGTAAGTGACCAAGCCAGTTTTAGCCAAAATCGCTTGATGAAGAACAGTGATATCAGAAAATCCACAGAAAATTTTAGGATTATTTTTTACAATGTTCCAATCAATATAAGGAAGAAGTTCATTAGAGTTAAAGCCACCAATGGTACATAAAACAGCTTTAACATTAGGGTCTGAAAATGCTGCATGGAAATCTGAAAGTCGTGAATTAATCGAACTTGATTCAAGCAAATCATTTTCTAAAATATGCTGACCAAAAGTAACCTGATAACCAAGTGCTTCAAGACGAGCTTTTGCTTTTAATTTATCTTCAAATTTTCCAGTCCGAGTCAAAGAAGAACTAGGTGAAATCACACGGATTTCATCCCCTTCTTGTAATTTTTTAGGAAATATTTTATTCATTTATCAAAGCCCTCCGTCAGTAAATTGAACTAATTATAGCATTTACTGACAGCATTGTCATCAAAAATATTTAAAGATTTTAATTTAGGTTTTTTTGAAAGTTACTGACAGAAATTCTGTCAGTAATCTTCAACAAAAAATCTACTGACAAGTCCAAAAAATTTCTGTCAGTAGATTTTTTTATTATTTAATTACTTCAAGTCCACCCATATATGGACGAAGAACTTCAGGAACAGTGATTGAGCCATCTTCATTTTGATAATTTTCAAGAATAGCAGCCACAGTACGTCCAACAGCAAGTCCAGAACCATTCAAAGTGTGAAGGAGTTGAACTTTACCATCTTCGTCACGATAACGAATTTGGGCACGACGGGCTTGGAAATCTTCACAGTTTGAACATGAAGAAATTTCACGGTAAGTATTTTGTGCAGGAATCCAAACTTCTAAATCATAAGTTTTAGCAGCAGAGAATCCCATGTCACCAGTTGATAAAGCCACAACACGGTAAGCAAGACCCAATTTTTGCAGAATATTTTCAGCGTTTGCTGTCATTTTTTCAAGTTCATCATAAGATTGGTCAGGTTTAGCAAATTTAACCATTTCAACTTTATGGAATTGGTGCAAACGAATCAAACCACGAGTATCACGACCAGCAGAACCAGCTTCAGAACGGAAAGAAGGACTCATTGCTGTGAATTTGATTGGCAATTCTGCGCCATCCAAAATATCCCCACGATAGTAGTTAGTCAAAGGAACTTCAGCAGTTGGAATTAAAACAAAACCACGGTCATCTTTCAATTCAAAAGTGTCTTCTTTAAATTTAGGATATTGACCCGTTCCAAACATTGATTCTTGATTAACCATATAAGGAGTAATCATTTCAGTATAACCTTCTTTACCGTGCTCATCAAGCATGAAGTTATAAAGTGCACGTTCAAGTCTTGCGCCAGCACCTTTGTAGAAAAGGAAGCGTGAACCAGTGACTTTACCACCACGTTCCCAATCCAAAATTCCTAAATCTTCACCCAAATCCCAGTGAGCTTTAGGTTCAAAATTGAAAGTTGGAGTTTGACCAACACGACGAACCTCAACATTATCATCTTCATCAGCACCAATTGGTGTACTTTCATGAGGAAGATTTGGCAACATGATAATGATTTCATTCAAGTTTTCTTCGATTTCAGCAAGTTCAGCATCAATGGCTTTGATTTCAGCAGAAACTTTTTGCATTGCAGCAATTTGTGCGCTGGCATCGCCTTTTGCACGTTTTACTTGAGAAATTTCATCAGAAACGCTGTTACGTTCAGCTTTCAAAGCCTCAGATTTTACAATGAGTTCACGACGTTTAATGTCTAAGTCATGAAGTTTTTCAAGTTTCTCTTTTTCAACACCACGAGTGGCTAATTTTGCAGCAACACCGTCAAAATCAGCACGAATTTTTTTAATATCAAGCATAAGCTCTCCTTTATTTTTATATAAAACTTACTGACAAGAATATTTTAGAAAAAGTTCTGTCAGTAGAAAAAAAGCACCCAAATTCAAAAAGAATTAGGGCGCGGTAATCGCACGGTTCCACCTAAATTATCTATTTATTTACTGACGAAAACTGATATTCAAGCTGTCAGTAAAAATAGAACTCAAGTCGCTTGTAACGTAAGCAGACGTTCTCATTTTCATGAGAAAATTAACAGAAGTAGAAAGTCATTATTTCATTTTACTTGTTTTCAGCACCACAAGCTCTCTAAAAAAATTTAATAAGACCCATTTCTAGATTTATTTTACCATTTTGTGAATTACTTTGTCAAAAATTTTTAAAATCATCATTTTAAAATCAATCATTACTTTTTGAAAGCGCGACGGAAAGGGTCAAGCAAACTAGGTGCTCTGACAATATTTTCTTTACCCACATATTCAGCAACTTTTTTCAAAATAGAACCGGAATCCTTAGAAGAAAATCGTACCTTAGCTTGAGTGTCTAAAATCAAAGAAAACTGCTGACCAAGTTTTCCACTGATTGAAACATCAACTTCGGCGCTTTTAATACTTGACCAAGTAAAGAAAATATTTTGTCCTCGACGTGGATTTTTATATTCAAATTCAAAACCAGCATCACCCAAGATAATTTTTCCATTTTCAACCACACCTAAATAGGCTGTTCCTTTTGTTTCATAAAAAATTTCAGAATTATTAGTTGCCAAAATCGTCCTCATTTCCGTTTATACCTGTATTATAACATATCTAAATTATATCAAGAACTAAAGAAGATAATAAATATGGGACCAACGAGGGATATGATTTAAAGAATAAATATAAAAATGTTATCATTAGATTATAAGAAAAAACTAATAAAGGAGGTAAAATGACTTTAATCGGAGTAAAAATTGATAGACTATTTCTCAGAGATCTATCCATACTACTAGTTGGTGTAGGCCTTTATATTCTCTCTATTCAACTTTTTGTCGTTCCTAACGCGATGGCTAGCAATGGAATCGCAGGATTTTCAGTATTTATTCACTTTGTTTTCGGAATGAATCCAGCTTTGACTTTTTTTGCAGTCAATATTCCACTCTTTCTTTTGAGTTGGAAACTACTTGAGCAGCGGGAATTGTTACTGACCATTCCTGGAGCGCTGGCCATGAGCGGATGGATGATGATTTATGAAGCCATAGGAATTACTGGCTTTCAAATGGACTCATTGATTACTGTGGGAATTATAGACGGAATCCTCTCAGGAATTGGTGCAGGTTTAGTTGTTCTATCACAAGGAACATTTGGCGGCTCTATTCTACTTGCGCGACTTTTTGAAAACAAGTGGAAAGTGCCAATAGATAAAACGCTCTTTGGTATTGATATTGTAGTTATGCTATTAGCAGTCGTGACTTATCTTGCCCTTCCAAATTTTTTCGTCACACTCTTATCTTGTTACATCTTCAGTAAAGTCACACGTTTCATCGGACGACCCTCATACCGCCAACAAATTTTACAAAAAGTTGGATTAACAAAAAATGAGTCAAGTTGTTCTTGCACAACTAATGAATGTTCTTGCTCTAACTAACAAAAAAATCCCAGATTGGGATTTTTATTTTTTCTTCTTTCTCTTAAAAGCATTTTTAAAAGTTCCGAGGAAACTAGGGGATTTAACCACTTTATCATTTCCTAAATAATGACGAATCCATTTCAAAACAGTTCCTGAGTTTTTCGATGAGAATCGAACCTTAGAGCCATTTTGTAAAACGATTGAAAATTGTCGACCAACTTTTACCTCACCTTTGAGGGATTTTGAAACATCACCCTCAACACGAGCCACTGCCGTCCAAGGAAAAGTCATATTTTTTTCAACATTTCGGTCATTATAAAACTCAAAAGCAACATCGCCAATCAGAATTTTTCCATATTCAGCAAAACCTAAATAAGCAATTCCTTCTGTTGAATAATCAGCCTTAGTATTTAGTGATTGAGCCACAGATTCTCTCCATTTCCTAGATTAATAATCTAAAAACCATTATACCATAAAAACGCTTTACTTGCCTTAAATACTTCAATTTATTAGAGAAAAATAAAATAAAAAAATCAATCCAAAGACTGATTTTTTTATACCAAATCGATTACATGATTTGAGCCCAACGACCGAGGATACCCACGACGAAGAGACCAAAGATAATAACGATTGGAGAAACTTTTTTCTTAAGCAACCACATGCAAAGGAATGTGATAAGCAAACCAGCAAGACCAGGAATCAATTGATTCAAGTTATCTTGAAGATAAGTTACTTTTGTAGGATCAAGAGAAAGTTTGTTACCTACTTGACCAAGAATATCATGAAGTTGTGTACCAGATACAGAACCTTTAGGGAATTCTACGTAAGCACCTTTTTGTAAAGGAATTTTTGAAACAACAGCGTTAGGACCATTAAAGTTAATTGTAACCCAACGTTGAATCAATACACCAAGGACGAACATACCAAGGATAGATGCACCTTTAGTAACAGTTTGGAGAAGTCCTCCACCAAGGTCTTTAGTGATTGCAGAACCTGATTTATAACCAAATTCTTGAGTGTACCACAAGAAAGCGATACGGATAGCGTTCCACACGATGAAGAAGAAGAGTGGAGCGATAATTGATCCACCAGTAGCCAATGAAGCTGCAATCGCACCAACGATAGGACGTACTGTAAACCAGAAGACAGGGTCACCGATACCGGCAAGAGGACCCATCATACCAACTTTAACCCCTTGAATAGCGGCATCATCGATATCAGCACCGTTAGCACGTTCTTCTTCAAGGGCAAGAGTTACACCGATGATAGGAGCGGCAACGTATGGGTGAGTATTAAAGAATTCCAAGTGACGTTTCAAAGCTTCTTTAGCTTCTTCGCCAGAAGGGTAGAGTTTTTTCAATGCTGGGATGAGCGAGTAAGCCCAACCACCATTTTGCATACGTTCGTAGTTCCAAGAACCTTGGAGGAACATTGAACGCCACATAACGCTACGACGGATTTTCTTATCAAGAGTTACTTTATTTTCAGACATTTTTTAGATCCTCCTTTCTTAGTAGTCGTTCAAGATGTCGCCAATTGGGTCACCTGATGAAGATGCAGTACCATTTCCAGAACCACCAGAAGCTTGGAGGTTAAGGTAAACGATAGCGATAACAACACCGAGGACACCAGTTGCAATCAATGTTAATTCAGAGATTGGTGCGAGAGCGAAACCAAGGAAGAAGAATGGCCATACTTCACGAGTAGCCATAAGGTTGATAACCATTGCATAACCAACGGCAACAACCATCCCACCACCGACAGCAAGACCGCCAGAGATAACTGGAGGAATAGCAGCAAGTGCTTTTTGGATAGCATCTGGTGAGATAACCAAAAGAAGTCCAGCAGGGATAGCAATACGCAAACCTTGACAGATAAGCGCGATGAAGTGCCACATTTCAACACCTGAGTATGAACCTTTTTCAGCAGCACGGTCAGCTTGGTGAACGAGCACAACTGAAAGCATACGTACAAGAGTAGTCAATACAAGACCAGCAGTTGCAAGCAAGATAGCAGCAGGAACGATAGTACCCATGATGTGAGTCAAATCAAAGTTATTTGATTGAACCATCAAGATAGATGATGCGATAGAGGCAAGGGCAGCATCGGGTGCGACAGCGGCACCAACGTTAGCCCAACCAAGAGCGATCAATTGAAGTGAACCACCGAGGATAATCCCTGCAGAAGCATGACCGGTAACAATACCGATGAGCGAGCAGGCGATAATTGGTTGGTGGAATTGCCATTGGTCAAGGATACCTTCAAGACCAGCAAGGAAGGCAACAACAATGACCAAGATTACAGATAAAACACCGTATTCCATGTTTTTTATATCTCCTTAATTATTTGGCTGCCTAATATTCAATTTTAGTAATCAGAATATCAGACGAGCATATTCTGATTATTGTACGTCAGCTTTGTTAATCAAACCAAAGAGGTCAGATTTAGAGTCAGCTGGAACTTTACGTACGTCGAATTTAACTCCGAGGTCACGCAATTTTTCAAAAGTAGCAACGTCATCTTTGTCCATAGAAAGAACTTTGTTGAGCATTGTTTTACCAGTTGAGTGAGCCATAGAACCAACGTTCAATGTTTCAATTGGTACGCCACCTTCGATTGTTGCAAGAGCGTCTTGTGGAGTTTCGAAAAGAAGAAGGGCTTTAGTGTCACCAAAACGTGGGTCTTTAGCAACTTCAATCATTTTCTTAATTGGTATAACGTTAGCTTTTACACCAGTTGGAGCCGCTTGTTCAATGAGCTTCTTACGAAGTTCATCTTTAGAAACGGTGTCAGAAACAACGATGATGCGGTTTGCTCTTGAGTCTGGAGTCCAAGCAGTTGCAACTTGTCCGTGAAGCAAACGTGAGTCAATACGAGCGAGGTTAATTTTAATTTTACCATCACCGATGACTGTTCCTTCAGGAATCGCACCTTGAACAGCAGCCGGAGCAGCTGCAACAGCAGTTTCTTCAGCAGGTTGAAGTTCTTCAGGTAGTACTTTAATACCGCCTTTGGCTTCTTTCATAATATTTGCTACGACTTTATCCACCCCGGCAGACGCATCCATCATGCGTTCTGTGTAGGCTTGGATAAGCATAGGCAGGTTGAGGCCTGTGATGATAGCAATCTTGCGCTCTGGATTTTCACCCATCACTGCACTTGCTTGATTAAATGGAGAACCGCTCCATAAGTCAGCAAGGACAAGTACTTCATCTTCAGCATCAAATGTTGCGATGGCAGCTTCGATTTTAGCATGCAAATCAGTTGGTCCTTCGCTAGGCATAAAAGTAACAACTTGTACTTTTTCTTGCTCTCCGAAAATCATAGAACCAGATTGTTTGATGCCTGCGGCGAATTCACCATGGCTCGCAATAACAATTCCGATACTCAATGTGAGTAACCTCCTATATAAGATTATAATAAAAATTATTACTTAGTTATTATACTACTTCAAATCAATATTTGCAAATGTTTTCATAAAAATATTACACTTGTTTTTTAAGGAATGGAAACCCTTTATAAAAAATTTGTATAGATAGCTTTATAACGCGTTTTTTGGGCCATAAATAAAAAAAGATTACCAAAGTAAGATAAATCTTTTTGAAAAGTAACAGGAATTGAAAAACTTATGGTAGAATAGTAGTTGATAAAATAATACACTAATCTCTCTCGATTTTAAGTGCTCCTGTAGGACAGGACTTTATAGCTAAAAGAAGTGAATTATCATCGGAAAATTCTTTTTGAACTTCCTCCGTATCATAAAATTTGACGATTCCATTATCGTGATAATCAAAAACTTCTGGCGCATAGAGATTACATAAACCACATGCGATACATTTGTTGGGAATTATTTTTATCTTCATATAGGAAATGATAATAAAAAAATAGTAAAATTGAAAGGAAAAGGTCGTGTCAACAAAAGAACCCTGGAATAATGAAATTTATCGTGCGATGAAAGAAGAATCGACTGAAATGAAAAGACATGATAGAGCTAGAGATGAAAGTAAACGTCCGTTAACAACGCGTTTTTTGACTTTCCTCGTTATCCTCATGTTTATTCTTGTTGGGCTAGCTATTGGTTTTATTTTATGGAATAATCAAGTACGAAATACAGCTAGTATCGCAAAAAGTTTTCATCAATCTTCATCAGTAGCAAAAAGCGAAGAATCAACCAGTCAAGCCGCGGCCTCTTCCTCAACAGAAGCGACTCCACCTGCTAGTAGCAGTAGCACTGCCGCCTCATCATCTAGCAGTAGCGCTGAGTCTGGAACAACTTATACAATTGCTACCGGAGATTATCCAAGTACGATTGCAGCTAAGACAGGAATTCCTTGGGCAACGATTGCAAGTTTGAATGGAATTACAGAGGATGGATACAATGCTGATGGTTCTGCAATACATGCTGGACAAGTTTTAAAATTAAAATAAAGAAATTACTGACAGACCTTTTTACATAATTCTGTCAGTAAAAATTGAACTAAAATAGGAAATAAGGTAAATAAAGAGATTCTATGAAAAAGATTCAAATCGCAATTGACGGTCCAGCGTCAAGTGGAAAATCAACAGTTGCTAAAATTATTGCACGAAATCTTGACTTAATTTATTTGGACACGGGCGCTATGTATCGAGTAGCTACTTTTGTTGCGTTGCAAAAGGAAACAAATGATGCAAAAGAAATCATTGAATTTATTGAAAAAAATCCAATTTCTTTTATGAATGGTCAAAAAGGTCAAGAAGTTTTAATGGGCTCTGAGAATGTTACAGAAGTGATTAGAACAAATGAAGTAACAAATACCGTTTCTAAAATCTCAGCAATGACCAAAATTCGTGAATTCATGGTTGCAGAACAACAAAGAATTGCTAAAAATGGTGGAATTATCATGGATGGACGTGATATTGGAACAGTTGTTTTACCGAAGGCAGATTTGAAAATTTTCCTTGTTGCTTCAGTTGATGAACGAGCTGAACGACGTTATAAAGAAAATCTGTTTAAAGGAATTCCAACCGATCTTGAGCGTTTGAAAATTGAAATTTCGGAAAGAGACCGAAAAGATAGCACACGACCAATTTCTCCTTTGAAACAAGCAGAAGATGCGATACTACTTGATAGTACTGGAAAAACAATTAATGAAATTGTTCAATTTATTGAAGACAAAGCTAAAGAACTCATGTAAATGAGTTCTTTTTAATTATTAGATAGTCTAATGATTGGTAAGATTTTGCAGGAATTATCAAACTTTGATATAATAATATGACAATGAATGAAAAAAAGTATAAACGCTTAGAATACTTGAGACATAACATCAATTATCTCACAATCCGAGAGCGTCAAGAGTACTATGACTTACTCAATGAACTAAAAAAAGCTGGAAATCAATCTGAACCCGAAGAATTTGAAGAATACGTCGAGCCAGAATATGAATATTCCGACTATGAACCAGAAAGCTTTCAAAAAAATACTTCCTCTTCTAATGGTAGAAATGCTAGTCGAAGAAATACGCGAGAAAGTTTTTCAAATCAAGAAAACAATAGAAATAAACCATCAAAAAAAGAAAGTAAATCTTCTAAAAAAGCTAAATCTGGTAAGAAGAAAAAACGTCACTGGTTAAGAACAATATTAACAATTATTGTTGTGATTATTGCAGTCATGATTGGTTTCTTTGTTTATGGATATCAAAGGGGCGTTAAACATGAGGGAAGTGTCGCTAAACAAGAAAAGTTCACAAGTTTAAAAAATTCGGACGGTTCTGTAAATATTCTTTTGTTAGGAGCAGACCAAAGACCATGGCAATCATCAGGTGTTGCTCATACCGATACTATTATGGTTTTACATGTCAATGGTAAGAATCATCAAACACAAATCGTGAGCTTTATGCGTGATACCCTTGTCAATATTCCTGATGTCGGCTCTAGTGATACTCCAGACTCAAAAATAAATTCTGCCTTTACAATTGGAGAACAATACAATAAACAGGGTGTGAATTTGATGAGTGAGACACTGAAAAATAACTTTGGCATTAATTGTCAATATTACGCAGTCGTCGATTTTTCAAGTTTTGCAACGATTATTGATTCTTTGTTCCCAACTGGCCTAAAAATTGATGCAAAATTTTCGACTGTGAATGGTGAGAATCTTTCTGCCGTACCTGTTCCCGATGATTTAGCTGCAACAGAAGGAAAAGTTTCAAGTGACAAAGACTTGACAGCTGAAGAAGCAGCTGCTTTAGGTTATCCTGATGGTGGTGGAACATTTATGATGATTAAACCAGGGACTCAAAAAATGAATGGACGAATGCTCTTGAATTATGCCCGATTCCGTCATGATGATGAGGGAGATTATGGACGAGTAAAACGTCAACAACAAGTTTTAGAAACAGTAATGTCTAAAATGAAAAATCCACTCTCCTTGTTTACTGCTTCAAGTGCATTGGGAACAACAAGAGCAGTTACAATGACGAATATTCCAAATTCATTTTTCTTAACTAAAGGAATTACAGCTCTTCTGGATATGAAAAATGGTATAAAATCAACAACAATTCCAGCTAACAATGACTGGGAGAATGCCTATGATATGTATGGAGGTTTAGGACTTTCAATTGATATGACAAAATACAAAGCGAAAGCCCAAGAACTTCTTGGTCAATAAAGAGAAAATTACTAACAGTTTTGTTAGTAATTTTTAATTTTAAATATTCATATGAAAAAAATGATGACAATTTTTTCTTTAGTTATTGATTAATGGCTTATAAATAAATTATAAATTTGTATTTTTATGATATGATATGAGTATGATAATAAGATAAGTAGGTCTAATCCAATGATGTTTAATTATATTTATACTACTTTTTTGACAATTTTATACACAGTCGTGATGTCACTTTTTCTAAGCTTGTATCTAAAAGAGCGAAAAAAGAATTATTTATTGGTAAGTCTTTATTTTTTGCTTCTTATTTTAAACAATTTAATAGTGACCATGTCCGAAACCTTTCAAATATTTGCAAATGACTATAATCGGCAATTTATGGTTAATCCAATCATTGAAACCATTTATTATTTGGCAACTTTTGGTATTGCCTTAAAATTAGTGACCGAATTATTTGAAGAAAAAATAAAAACTTATCAATATGGTATTTATATTGTTTTTGCTTTATGGCTTATTGTTGTTCCTTTTATGGCAAATTCAGCGCTAAAGGTCTGGTTCTATTATTTTCCAAGCCAATTACTAACGGTCTATCTTGGAATTTATTTATTAATTCATAATCGAAAAATGATTCCTAAAAGCAGTTTAGGAAAATATGTGAAATTAATTGGAAGCCTAGCAATAATTTTTGGATTAGCTATAGTGGTAGAAGATACTTTTATTATTTATTTTAGAGATATTTATCATACAAATATGCTTAAAATCCATAATAGAAATGTTTCAGAAGATATTTTTCATATCTCACTTTGCATTATTGCCATTAAATATTTTCTAACCAATTATCAAAAAGGCAACGAAGAAGTAGCTGTCATTGATATTAGAAATGAAAAAAATGAGACTAATGATTCTGTAAGTAATTTTGAAGAAGATGAATATTACTTTGAAAGATTTATGGATAAATATGGAATCACTCAACGGGAAGGAGAAATTCTTGAACTTCTCCTTCAACGTAAACACAATCAAGAAATAGCCAATCAATTATATCTTTCTCTAGGAACAGTCAAAACCCACACTCACAATATTTTTATAAAACTCCAAGTTGAAAAACGTTCAGAAGTTTGCGAAGTCTGGGAAGCGTTTGAAAAATCAGAGCTTACTCAATAATCCTAAAACTCCATTTTTTAATGGAGTTTATTTTTATTTTGATTAAGAAAGCGGTTAAAATAGTTCTAAACCTTACTAAACCTTTTTACTTAACCCTTTGCTATCAAAGGGTTTTCGGCTTTTATAAAAGATTAAATCCTAGAGTTGATTGTTTTATATTTTTGCTCCTGATATACTGAAATCGTTCCCAAGAGGGAAGTCAAATAACTATTTTATTCAGGAGGAATAAAGAAATAGTAACAACAAACAAACGTGATTTCATCACAACAGAAGATTACACTAAAGAAGAAATTCTTGATATTGTAACACTGGTCTTAAAAATCAAAGCAGCGATTAAAAATGGCTACTATCCACCACTTCTTAAAAATAAATCATTAGGAATGATTTTCCAACAAACATCAACTCGTACTCGTGTTTCATTTGAAACAGCTATGACTCAATTAGGAGGACATGCAGAATATTTAGCGCCTGGTCAAATTCAACTTGGAGGTCATGAAACAATAGAAGATACAAGCACAGTTCTTTCTAGATTGCTTGATATTATCATGGCGCGTGTTGATCGTCATGAATCAGTTAATAACCTTGCAAAACATACAACCATTCCAGTTCTTAATGGGATGTCAGACTATAATCACCCAACACAAGAAGTCGGTGATTTGACTACAATGATTGAACATTTACCAGCTGGTAAAAAATTAGAAGATTGTAAAGTTGTCTTTGTCGGTGATGCGACTCAAGTTTGTTTCTCATTAGGTTTAATCGCAACTAAAATGGGAATGCACTTTGTTCATTTTGGCCCTAAAGGCTACCAACTTAATGAAGAACATCAAGCAAAATTAGCTGCAAATTGTGAGGTTTCTGGTGGTACTTATGAAGTAACAGACGATGAAGAATCAATTGTTGGTGCAGATTTCCTTTATACAGATGTCTGGTACGGTTTGTATGATGCAGAACTATCAGAAGAAGAACGTCTAGCAATTTTCTTCCCTAAATATCAAGTGACACCTGAGATGATGGCAAAAGCAGGAGCACATACAAAATTTATGCATTGTCTTCCAGCTTCAAGAGGCGAAGAAGTTGTTGAAGCGGTTATTGATGGGCCAAACTCAATTTGTTTTGACGAAGCCGAAAATCGCTTGACATCAATCCGTGCCCTCCTTGTTTGGTTGATGTCTGATTATGCTGAAAAAAATCCTTATGATTTGAAAGCACAAGCCAAAGCTAAGGCTGAGTTAGAGGCATACTTAGCCAAATAAGAAAGTGTATCATTTATGGAAAATGGAAAGAAAAAATTTAGTCTGTTTAGTGCTATTCTTTCTGTCATTTGTGTTGTTTTTGTTGCCGAAGCAGCAGCACCGGTTGCTGCTATTGGTAACTCGCAGTTCTTTTGGTGGATTGTTCTCATCGTTGCTTTTCTCTTGCCTTATGGTCTAATTACATCTGAACTTGGAACAACTTATACTGGTGAGGGTGGACTGTATGATTGGATTACAAAAGCCTTTGGTCATCGTTGGGGAGCGCGTGCTTCATGGTTTTATTGGGTAAACTTCCCATTATGGATGGCTTCACTTGCTGTACTTTGTCCTGATTTATTGCATACAATGTTTGGCTTTCAATTAAATACAGGTATTTCACTATTAATTGAATTAATTTTCATCTGGGTTATTGTTTTGATTAGTTTATATCCAGTAAGTGATAGCGTTTGGATTTTAAATGGCGGCGCAGTAATTAAGGTATTCTTAGCATTAGCATTAGGAGGCTTAGGAGTTTATTCAGCTTTGACTAAGGGAGTAGCAAATCATTATACTTTAGCATCATTACTTCCAAGTTTTGATTTGCATAGTCTATCATTTATCTCAGTAATCATTTTTAACTTACTGGGGTTTGAGGTCATTTGTACTTTTGCTGACAGTATGGAAAACCCTAAGAAACAAATCCCACAATCAATCATCATTGGTGGGATCGTAATTGCAGCGATTTATATGTTTTCGGCCTTTGGGATCGGCGTTGCTATTCCAACCGATAAATTATCGACAAGTTCGGGATTGGTAGATAGTTTCCAAGTGATGCTGGGTACACCAACAGGTTGGTTCATTAGTTTAATTGCTTTCTTGTTTATGCTGACTTTAGTGGGTAATATGGTTTCTTGGTCACAAGGGGTTAATAATATTGCTAGTTATGCTGCTGATAATGGCGACATGCCTAAATTCTTCTCAAAAAGACGTGCTTCTAATGGAATTTCTTGGGGTGCAGCTTTGATGAATGGGATTGTAGCGACATTTATTGTTGCGATTGCTCCATTATTACCCAATCAAGATTTGTTCTGGTCATTCTTCTCATTAAATTTAGTTCTATTTTTATTGAGTTATATTCCGGTCTTCCCTGCCTTTTATAAATTGCGCAAGATTGACCCTGAGACTCCACGTCCATTTAAAGTGAGTGGGAGTGACGGAATCTTGAAAGTATATATGGCCTTACCAATGATTATTATTATCATATCATTAATTTTTACAGCCATACCCTTGCAATATGATAAGGCATCATTGACAGAACAATTACCGATTACAATTGGCGCAATTATTTTTATTGTGATTGGTGAATTAATTATTAAATTTAAAAAAATAAAAAAATAGGAGAGAAAAAATGGCAAAACGTATTATTGGTACAACACCAAAAGAAGATGGTTTTCGGATGCCTGGTGAATTTGAAGCTCAAGATCAAATTTTTATGATTTGGCCCGAACGTCCAGATAACTGGCGTGATGGAGCAAAACCTGTTCAGATTGCCTTTACTAATGTTGCTAAAGCAATTAGTAGATTTACACCAGTAACAATGTTAGTTTCACAAGCCCAATATCAAAATGCTCGTTATCAATTACCCGCTGACGTGCGTGTGCTTGAAGTTTCTAACAACGACTCGTGGGTTCGTGACTGTGGGCCAAGTTTTGTAATTAATGATAAGGGCGAACTTCGAGCAAATGACTGGACTTTTAACGCTTGGGGTGGACTTGTTGATGGTCTATATTTTCCTTGGAATCAAGATGATCTAGTGGCACAAAAAGTTTGTGAATTAGAACGTGTTGACTCTTATCGGACAGATGATTTTGTTCTTGAAGGAGGTTCATTCCATGTTGACGGTCAAGGAACAGTTTTGACTACTGAAATGTGCCTTTTATCTGAAGGACGCAATCCTCACATGAGCAAAGAGGACATTGAAAATAAGCTTAAAGAACATTTGAATGCTGAAAAAATTCTTTGGCTTGGGGATGGAATTGACCCAGAAGAAACAAATGGTCACGTGGATGATGTTGCTTGCTTCGTAAAACCAGGAGAAGTTGCATGCATTTATACTGAGGATGAAGATTCACCTTTTTATGAAGCAGCACAAGATGCCTATAAACGCTTGAGCCAAATGACAGATGCTAAAGGACGTCAACTCAAAGTTCATAAATTGACTTGTCCAGCTAAAAATGTAACGATTAAAAAACAATTTAGAATTGATACAGTTGAAGGAACAATGCCACGTGAAGACGGAGATATTTGTATTGCTTCATATATGAATTTCTTGATTACAAACAAAGGAGTTATCGTACCACAATACGGTGATGAAAATGATGCTCTAGCATTAAAACAAGTTCAAGAGATGTTTCCAGACCGCGAAATAGTTGGCGTGAACACTGTTGAAGTAGTTTATGGTGGAGGAAATATCCATTGTATTACTCAACAACAACCTAAAGCCAAATAAGGAGTAGAGAGGATTTAACAGAAAATGGCAAAACGTATTGTAGTTGCTCTAGGGGGGAATGCTATTTTAACTAGCGACCCTACAGCGCAAGCACAATCTATGGCACTTAATAAGACTGCCGAACAATTAATGCCTTTAATAAAAGACAATGATGTTGAAATGGTCGTCACTCATGGAAATGGGCCCCAAGTTGGTAATTTACTTTTGCAACAACTTGAAAGTAATTCAGTTAAAAATCCGGCAATGCCACTTGATACAGCTGTTGCTATGACTCAAGGGCAAATCGGTTATTGGATGGCACAAGCTTTTACAGAAGCTCTTGCTAATAATGGAATGTCTGATGTTCCATTTGTTTCTGTAGTGACAAGAACAGTAGTTGATGCTAATGATGAGGCTTTTAAAAATCCGACAAAACCTATTGGACCTTTTTATAGCCAAGAAGAGGCTAAAAATATTCAGACTCAATATCCTGATTGGAAATTAATTGAGGATTCTGGACGAGGTTACCGAAGAGTAGTTCCTTCACCTTTACCTCTCAAAATTGTTGAGGCTAACGCAATTAAACCATTGTTAGAATCATCAGCTTTGGTTACAGTATCTGGTGGCGGAGGAATTCCTGTTATTGAAAAAATAAGGGATATCAAGGAGTTGAAGCGGTAATTGATAAAGATTTTTCGGCAGCAAAATTAGCAGAACTTGTTGATGCTGATGAACTAGTTATTTTTACCTCTGTCGGTGATGTCTTTTTAAATTTTGGTAAACCCAATCAAAAAGCTCTAGGAGTTGTACCAGTTAGCGAAATGCGTCAATATCTAGAAGAAGGTTATTTTGCGGCAGGTTCTATGAAACCAAAAGTGGCAGCAGCTGTCGCTTTTGTCGAAAATACTGGTAAGCAAGCCACGATTACTTCACTTGAAAATGTGGAAAACTTTGTCAAAAGTGGGGCAGGAACACGGATTGTTCCTGATTGATTAAAAATATCATTAAAAGGTTACTAGGAATAAAGAGTTCTAGCAACCTTTTTTAAAGGAAAATTGGCATAAATAATAGATCCTGTTAAAATTTTTTTGTAAAGCGACAGTATGATTTGTAATCACCTTTTTATCTAGGATATAATATAAAAGTACCTCTTAGCGTTGGGGTACAAAAGCAAATTCTACGGAGCTTCTCGGATATTGGAGTTCCAAAAAAAGTTCCTGTTAAGTCAGGAACTTTTTTATTTTTAAATAAAAAACTACTGTAAAGTTACAATAGCTTTTAATATATATTAGTCATCAAAAACTAGATATCATACTTTCCTGTATGCAAAGTCCTGATTGATTCGCCTCCGGGTAAAGGAGGTAAGCCAAGAGAATCTTCACGGCTAAAGGCTTCAAGTAATCCAGGAGTTAAGTGAGAATACTCAACTGTTTCCGGACTAATCTTATGAAGAATTGTGTCCCCTTTTCCTTCAGTAACTTTTTTAGCAAAGTTAGGGTCAATCAAAGTTCCACGAGCAACAGCAATTAAATCAGCATAGTTTTCAATCGCATCAGTCGCTGTATCCTCCCCAAAAATACCACCGACAATAAGAAGTTTTGTTTTATCATCTAAGATTTCTCTAAAAAGTTCAGCATAAGATTTTTCGCTATTTTCAGGTTTAGAATTGTATCCTGCCCATAATGAAAGATGGATATAATCAAGTTCATATTTAATTACTTCAGAGATAAGTGAGAGAGCTTCTTTATAATCATAGCCAACATTTTTTCCATGAAGTTCTTCAGGAGAAATACGGTAACCAATGATAAAGTCTTTAGGAGCATATTCATCAACGATTGCTTTTACTTCTTTAACAACAGCTAGCGGAAAGGCCATTCGATTTTCCAGTGAACCACCCCATTTATCTGTGCGAAGATTAGAAAGTTTTGAGAAAAATTGTTGAATTAAATAATGATTGGCACCATGAATTTCAACACCGTCAAAACCAGCATCAATTGCACGTTTTGTGGCTTTACCAAAATCAAGAATAATATCATCAATCTCTGTTAGTGTGAGTTCACGAACAGGGTAATCTAAGAAAGAAAAATCGATAGCAGAAGGAGCCACCACATCTAATCCATTAACATGACGTCCTACAGCGGCTCGCCCAGCATGATGAATTTGAAGAATAGCTTTATTTCCATCTTTTTTTAGAGCCTGTGCAGTTTTGCGTAGTCCTTCAAGATGAGCGTCAGAATAAGCTCCTAATTGTTCAGGATATCCTGGCACATATGCTGGTCCACCATTTTCACTCACATAATGGAATTCTGTAATTAACATACCTGCCGCTTGTGAACGAGCAGAGTAATATTGAATAGTATCATCAGAAGCGAAACCACCTTTTAAACCAGAATGAGTTTGCATTGGAGACATTACAATACGATTGTTTAAAGTTGCTCCATGACGTAAGGTAACATGATCAGTTAGTTGATTTGACATATTTTTATCCTGTTATTATTATATTTGGAAAGTAGATTATTAAAACTATAATTCGAGAAATATCGATATGAAGAAATAAAAAGAAAGTTAATTATAACTCTTCTAATATGAAATTTTTAAAATCGGAAATCATCTCCTCATTTCGACGATAATAGGTCCATTTACCAATGCGAGTAGCAATTAATAAATTGTCTTTTTCTAACATAGATAAATAATGAGAAGTAGTAGACTGAGTTAAGTTCAGTAATTTTTGGATTTCACCTACACAAACACCCGTTTCAACTTCATCTACTTTAGTTTCGTTGTAGAAATGTTTTTTTGGTTCTTTGAGTAAAGTAAGAATCTTCAATCGATATTCATTTGATAGGGTTTTAAAAGTTTCCACATTTTCCATAAATCTATTATATCGAAAAAATACGATATGTCAATATAAAAGATTTTGGGAGTAAGTTAAATACCTATCGTTTGTTGGGTTTTTTTCTTAATTTCAAATAAACTAAAGAACCATCTGTAGAAATCTTATCTCCCCCACCATTTCTGCTTCGATAAGGATTTGTGAAATGAGTATATAGCTTCCTTTCTTCAACTAATCCATGCTCGATGAGTTCATCTGCGATAAGATTTCTTTCTTCATCTATATTCTCAGCAATACGATGAGTAATTTGTCCTGTAAATAAAGAAAATCTAATACCAATATCTAAAGAAGCAGCACAGACCCAATCAGACTTTACTCCACCAGGGAGGTAATAATCTTGTGGAGTTTCCCATAATCTGATATGATGCCTTTGTTTAGGACTGCCAGCAATTTCTTTTTCAAAGGCGAGGTCTTGTTTTTTAGAAAATAAAAAGAGAGAGCTAACGGGTGCAGTGGGATAGCTTTGATGTAATAAGCTTGATTTTATAATTTTGAGAGAGGACCTTAAAGTAATTTTATCTGATTTTGTCCAACCCATTTTTAAAAAAGCAGCTTCTATATCTTCTTTTGAACCGTCAATTAATAAATTTACCGAATCACCTAACACACCATCAGAAGTTCTAGACCTTCCAATAAAATATTCCGGTAGATAAATTTTTGTGATGATTTTTGTGATATTGGGGATAATCAGATAGGACAAAATTAGCCATGTGACAATATATAAAAAAATATGAATTTTACGAGTTAATAACTCTCTGAAAAATAAATCATAAATGGTATATCCAAAGACAACTGCTACTAAAACACGAAAAGTACGAGCGGTGAAATTTATAATTTTAGTTTTTTGATCCATTGATATCATCTTTCTTATTTAGAGGTTAATGAATATTTTTTGATAAAGTATTATAGATTTTTTTAACACAAAATCTATTTATATATCTATTCTAATTTAAAAATGACTAAAATACTAGAGAGAGTATTGACCAAAGATTTAGAAATAAATAAAATAGATTCGGAAGAAATTGACTATATTATCAGAAAATTATAAAATAAGCTATCTGAAAGGTTAAAGGAGTGAATAAATGGTCCAAAAAGCGAGTGAAGCAGAAATCTTAGAAGAACTTTATGATTTAATTCTTAGTAAAACATTGAATAGCAAAGAACGTGAAGTTTTAGTGCAGAGTAAGAATAATTTAGAAAAGGGAAATTATACTCCGAAGGTAATCAACGATCTTCAACATTCTCTAGCGCCTCTTGCTAGAAAACAGGAATTATCTAGTGAAGTTGTGAGGTTTTATCTTCAGTTGTCGCAACAATTTATTGAAAGAGGTCAACGTGGAAGTTGGCTTTCGCTTTAATGATAATAAATCTTTCCTTTAGAATGAGCAAACAATTCAATACACTTTATAATAAATTTTTTATAAAATAAGAGTTGTTTTTTTTATATATTATAAGGAGATTTTAAAATGGTAAAAAATATATCGTTGGATTGGTTTTTAGGAATTTTATTGCCTTGCTTATGGATTGGTATTGTTTCTGGACTAATTTCTGGAATGGTAAAAATTGGTTGGGAAGCCATTCTTCCTCCTCGTACAAAAGAGCGAGATGAAACAAACCCTCCTCAAAAACTGATGCAACAAATTGGCTTTCCCCCAAAAATTACTCATGCTTACTTTTTGTATTCTAAAGACCAAAAAGTGTATTGGTTTGCCTTGATTCTTCATTTCAGTTTTTCAATTGTTTTTTCATTTATTTTTGTTGTCTTATCACAAATATGGAGCGGTATAAGCTTAGGCGAGGGGGCTCTTTACGGTATTATTATCTGGTTTTTATGGCATATTCTGTTAATGCCTATTACTAGAACGGTACCACAACCTTGGAAGCAACCTTTTTCAGAACACTTTTCAGAATTTTTTGGGCACATCGTCTGGGCTTGGTCAATAGCTGCTGTGAGTTTTTATATGATTGCTACTCACTATTCAGATGTTCTTTCACTTTTCTAAAATAAAAAGAGCCATTCTTAAGAGGGCTTTTTTTATTTTAGATTTGATGAGAATTTATTCACTTTAAAGAGATTTTCTTCAATAACAAATTCCCACTTTTGTACGTCTTTTTGATATGTTTGTCTATCAGGCTGGGGATCTTTTAGCATTTCATTATATCTGGACATTGACCTTGAGGTGACAAGGTACATAAGGCTATCATTATCATCAAAAGATAGAGAATATTTCGCTTTAAGGGAAATTTCCACAGTAATTTTATTCTTGAATTGGTGTAGATTGTTTATTCCTTCAATCTGAATATCAAAAATGGATTCTTTTTTTCCATACATATCATTGTGAACAATATGTTTGTCCTGTTTTTTTAGTAAATTTTTACTGTAAAATTGACTGTTTTGATATAGTTTTGACTGATTCCATGAGCTAAGAACAGCTAAAACAAGAGCTTCAATCTCATCAGCCTTAATTACGTCTTCTGAGATATTTTTAGCGGTAATATATTTTTTTTTAGTTAATTTTTCAATTAACAATAAGGCAAGTGGTGATAAAACTAGAATAGGGATTAGAAGTAGTTTCAGGGAAAATAGATTCATATTAATTTGTGGTTTCTACGGGGCTTAAATAAGCTTTAAATTCGTGATCTGTGGAGCTGTCTCTTGTTGTGATAGTGCACTCATCAAAATGAGTGATATTTGATGAAACTGTAGCTCTATAGGCAGAAATAGTAATCTCTTGACTTAATGTTGAGTCGGGAATGCTATATGCTAAGGTCACTTCTTCCAAGTCCATAAATAAATCTCTGAAAGTTAATTTTTTTATTTTTTCTTTTGTTTCGTTTAAATTTTCTGAGGCACTCCATCCAAGACCTAAAAGAGTGTCAAAATCGGAATATGAAAGTTTTATTGCAGTATCAGAGATATTTTTGTCTTTAAAGTTGACCGACATCGTTTTATCTCGAGCACCTCCAGTAAAGGAAAGATCAAAGAAGAGAAATTTAGGTGTGGAGATGGTTAGAGTGGCATCAGGATCTGGAGAATCATGATTTAAATTAACTTGGGAGTTTCCTTTGGCATTTGACCAGTTTCCTGCAATAGCCTCTTCATAATCTTCCAAAAAAGATTGGTTTTGAGCTTTCCATGCTTCATTAACTGAATTCATATTATTTTTAATTGGAGTTATTGCTTTTTTATACTGAACAGAATTTTTCCGATAGTAGATCATCTTTTGCTTTTTATTGCTTAGTGTCAAAATGTTTCCCGAAATATCAAAAGTTGTTTGATATTTATAGGAGTTGAGATAACTTAATTTATGTTTCTTTTCATTAAATTGATAATTTTTTTCTTTAGTGAAATTAACGATAGAAGTACTCTTATTGGGAAAATCTAATAATTTGAGATTACTTGTTACTTGTATGGGTTCTTGTAATAGTTCCCACTGACCCTTTATTAGTGTACTTTCTGACTTTGTTAGTTTGCTACATGCTGAAAGAGAGAAAAAAGTTGTTATTAGTATAGCTACTACGATAATTTTATTTTTCAATTGTTACTCCGTTTTAGAAACATTTCCAGAAATTTGAACTCCTTCATCACCACATTGTGTGATGAGTAAGGCAGTATCAAATGATAACTTTCCGTTCTTATATGAAAGTTCGGAAGGGGAAAAGCTTTGAGAAATCGTGCCAGTATCAGTTGTTACATCATAGGAAAAAGCAATATATTTGATACGGCTAAACATTTGTTCGGCGGTGAGGTCTTTAATGATATTTAAAAGTTTCTTAGAATCTACTGGAATATGATCTGAAGGTTCTAATCCTAAAATTCCATTAGGTTGATAAGAAGCATAAGCGTTGTGAATTACTTTTTGGTCAAAATTTGTCAAAGAATCAGAAGAGGCGTGAAATGAAAGATTAGTTCCACCATCAAAAGTTAATGTTTGCATTCCGGGCGCCCAAGCCACACCTTGCCCAGTAGTTGCTACTGCCTTAAAGTGGCCTGACCATGTTCCAATCATTGCTTCCTTGAGTGATTTTTCAATGATGTCTGTTTTTGCTTTCCAAACTTCATTCAAATGAGTCACTGATTTTTTCTCTTTGGCTTCTTTGTCGTTAATTTCTTTGGTCTTTTCTTTTTCAAGCTTACTTCCTACTCGATAATAAACATTTCCACCAATATCTGAACTCGTCGTATCAAATTTTAAAATATCCTGACCATGTTCTAACTTATAATCATAACTGTATGAACCAATAATAATTTGTCGACCTAGCTTATAGTCGTATTCATTAGTAGCAAGTATGACTTTTTTCTTATCAAACTTGATCTTTTCACTGGTAGATGCGGTTAAATCTAGCAGTTTATGTGCATCTGCGGCACTCGTTGTTTTCGGAAGATTGATTTTACTTTCGGAATACGAAATCCATTCTCCTTGAATAGCTTGATGAGGATTACTATTAGTTTTAACACTATCTTTACTTGAAGTTTTACAACTGCTTAAAATTCCAATAGAAAAAATAGCAAAGATGATAATAAAAAATTTTTTCATAAATTTATATACTCCAATTTTGGTGACATTACGGCTTAATTATAGCATATAAGTGAATAAATATAAGTAATATCAGAAAAATAATGATGTGTTTTGAAGATTATTTATAAAATTATTATGCAAGCGTATTTTGTAAAACAGTTATTGAATATGTTGATATAAATTCTAAGGGGATTATGATACAATAGTTTAAGAAATTAGAAAAGAGCTTAACATGAAAATTAATACAATTCCACTAAAAATTGTCGTGTCAGTCATTATGGTTATAACAGTGATATTTTCTATTGTATTTGGGATAGGAATATGGGAAATTTTCCATAAACCTGATATATTGTTTATAAAAGTTTTATTTTATTTTTCATTTCTTATATCTTTGTTGTTAAATTTAGTATCTTGCTCTCAAGTATATAAGATATTAAAATATATGGATAAAGATGTTATATTTACCAAACAAATTCAGGGAATAATTAATAGAATAAAGAAGATAACATATGCTGTGTTTGTTGTTTTATGGGGGATTTTTCCGATGATGTATCATGCGGCAATGATTACAAAGGTTTATGCTACGATTCCAATTGCATTAGTTTTTATTTTTTCGCCTTTAATTTTAAGTACATTTACTGCTGTAATTGAACAACTCCTCAGAAAAATTATTGAAATAAAATCTGAAAATGATTTAACAGTATAAGAGGAGGGAGAAATTAATGGCGATTAAAGTACATATAGATAGAATTTTGGTCGAACGGCAAATGTCCGTGACAGAGTTGTCAGAAAAAGTTGGTATTACGATGGCCAATATTTCGGTATTAAAAAATGGAAAAGCCAAGGCTATACGTTTCTCCACTTTAGAAAGTTTGTGTAAAGTATTAAACTGTCAACCAGGAGATTTACTTGAATATATAGAGGACTAATTATTTAAATAAAAAATAAAAACACCTAGAGGTGTTTTTTATTTTCTTTAATATCAATAAAAACAATAAAAATATATTGAAAAACAATAAAAAACAATTGACAATCAGTAATTTTTTTACTAAAATAAAGTGTGTTTTGATGTCAAAAAAATGGTAATAAATATCGTCTTTAATATCCACGAATCACAACAATACGAGATGTTAATGCAAAAGTATAAAGTTGAACATATAGCGCGTGCTCGTCACTACAATATGATTATGCTGCTTTATAAATCAGTAATAGTCAAATGGGAAAAGGCGCAAAATCAAAATTCTAAATTATCGGATATAAAGTTGGTGAAATTCTAGATGATGCTAAAGAATTTAATGAAAAGGAAAGTAAGATATGTTAATGAGAAAAGTTGGAATAATCTGTCTCATATTTCTTACCCTAATCGTTTCATTGATTGCTTTTAAAGTTTATTTAAATTAGGAGCTTGACTGAAGGATAGCTCTTGAATTTAAAAAAGAACAACTTAGTATAGAAAGAAGTGCTGAAATAAGGTGAGGAGAACTTTTACAGAACAAGCTGGATATTCATAGTAAAAACTTAGATAACTTTAGCATTAAATGATGACCCTTGTTGTAATTTTTAAGCAACAGGGGTTAAGGTATTGTAAGGGGGGAATAATTATTTCCCTCTTACAAAAATATGAACTTAAAAGTCTGAATAAAAAGGAAGATAGACTTCATGAAAAATTCTAAAATTGTAACACTCGGCGCAATTGCATTAATTGTGGCAACAACAGCAGCACCAGTAGGAGCTGCAACAGTAAATCAAGCAAAACAAGGCGACAACGTTAATGGTGTTGCAGTTATTGAAAGTAATGGACATAAAGCCATTTTAGACAATGAAGAAGAAATTGTAAAAGATGGAGTTAATTGGTACGAAGATGGGAAAGAGGTTAACTATGCAACTGCAGATACTACACAAGCCCATATTGATAGCTCCCAAGCTGATAAAGAAGCAGCAATACAAGCGCAAGCCAAATCTGAAGTAGAACACGCGGCACAAGTTGCAGCAGCTGATGAACAAAAACAAGCAATTATGGATGAGCAAGCTACAGAACATACAGCAGCTCAAAAAGCAGCCGAACAAGCAACACAAGTTCAAAAGGCTGTGCAAGCAGCAGAGGATCAAAAGCAGAATATTGTGGCCGAACAAGCAGCTGAAAAGGTAGCAGCCAAAAAAGCGGGGGAACAAGCTGCACAAAATATAGCTAAGGACGAGGCTGCCAAAGTTGACAATGGCTATCTTTCTACTGTTGTAATTGATGTAGTGAGTCATTACAAAACAGTTGAGACTTATACGGAAGCCTTGGATTTTATCAAAGATTTAACAGTTCAAAATCCTAACAGCTCAATTACTTCAAACATTTCACGCAGTTATGGAGAACCCAAAATTACTAATGGTTATGTTTCTACTGTTGTAATTGATGGAGTGAGTCAATCAAAGACAGTACAAACTTATACAGAGGCATTGAACTATATTAAAGAGCTTACAGCACAGAACCCAAACAGTTCAATTACTTCAAACATTTCACGTACTGATGATACACCGCAAAAACAAGTAGAGTCAGCACCTCAAAATATGCATAAATATAATCTTTTTGCAACAGATCCTGTAGAAGGAGCCGACAAACAACGTGATACTGATGTATCATCACAAGATAAAGCGAGTCATTTAGACATTCCAACAGATTACCGTAAGACTGTCACTAAGTTGGAAGAATTAGATAAAAAAGATAGTGCAAAAACTACAGAAACAACTAATAAAGTGGCTGGAAAAGAAGCTGTTAAAGTCAATCCTATCGTTTCAAGTGGAACGGTATCAATCCATAGTGCACAACCTGAAAGTGCTACAGCTGTAAAAGCAACAGTTACGGGAACAAAAGCTACCACAACGTCTGTAACTAAATCAGCTAATCAAAATGAAGTTAAAACTCTTGCTGCAAGTTTACCAACAACAGGTGATGATGCGGGTCTCTCACTTTCTCTTACATTTATAGGAATGATACTTTTTGGTGCTGTAGGAGTTATCCTTGCGTTGTTTCAAAAACATGGACGTCATAGTAAATAATTCTGGTTTATTGAAGGTTTTCTTCAATTTGTGTTGAAGATATTATGTTGAAGATTCTCAAACCTTAAACTTATATTTATACTTGGGAATAGGTATAATTAATATAGTGAGAATCGTAGTTTATTTATTATGAGAGAGGAAAAAGAGATGGGACAGAAAATAAGGTCAGCGGATATTCTAAGAATGATAATTGGACTTTTATTATTGTTTGTCGGCTTCTATATCATGTCAAGTATTGATTTACGTATTGGATATGTTCAAGAATTTACACTTCTGATTTTTAGTATTGTAGGAGTAGCTGTAATTTTTGGAAATCAGGCATTGATATGGTTTTCAAAACCACAGGGAAGATATATAAAAATTGCCATTGCATGTTTAATTATTAATACGATATGGTCAATGCTTGGAGGAACTATTGTTGCACTGATTTTTGGTAATTCAGGGAATCACGCTAATGCAGCATTTGGAGATTTTATCTTGATATTTTTCGTCCCGTTTATGATTATGGGCGAAGAATTATTTTCAATCGGAATATTGGAAACACTTCGTACAAAGTGGGGATTATCAACTATGATTTCGACTTTAGTCACTTCGGTAATCTTTGGATTAATTCATTTTAATACCTATAATGGTGGAAATGTTTTGCGAACAATTATTCAAATCTTATTAGTTCAGGGAGTGGCGAGATTGATATTCAATTACGCTTACTTGAAAACATCGAGTATTTGGACTTCATATGCTGTTCATTTAGTCTTTGATTTAGTGTTTCTATTTGTTTTACCTTTTGTGATACCGAAATAAGGACAGGTTATAATAATATTTTGATTAAAGATTCATCTGGTAACTAATTAAAGATATGCTTAGATCAAAAAAAGAATATAAAAAAACAGACTAATGATAGTCTGTTTTTTTTATATTTTATGAAGATATTTATCCTTTATCCGCACCAGCTGTGATTCCATTGACATAGAATTTTTGCATGATGACAAATAGGATTGTGATTGGGATAGCAATGATAACGCAGCCTGCAATAAATTGTGTGAAGAAGGCTGTGGCAGCTCCTTTTTGCGAGTGAACCATGCTATATAAACCATAGGCAATTGTAAAGGTTTCTGGATGGGCTTGATTATTTCCTAAAATGATTCCAGAAAAGATGAAGTCTGTCCATGGGGCGATGAAGGCCATTAAAGCGGTGTAAACAATGATTGGACGAGAGAGAGGCAAAGTGATATGTGTGAATACTTGCCATTTGTTTGCTCCATCAATTGTTGCAGCTTCATCAATTGAACGTGGGATGGTGTCAAAGAAGCCTTTAGCGATGTAGAAACCTAAACCAGCTCCACCAACATATACTAATATCAAACCACCGAGGTTTAACATGTTCATTGCTTTTAAAATATAATAAAGAGCAATCATTGACATGAATCCAGGGAACATTCCGAGAACGAGGGCGATTTGCAAGAATGGTTTACGAAAAGCAAAACGTAAACGAGAAAGTGTATACGACATGATAATCGTAATGAATGTAGAAAGTGTAGCAGAGATAACGGCTACGATAAAGGTGTTAATAATCCATGAAACGAAGGGGAAACTACCACTTTTATTTTGGAAAAGTTGGATATAATTCTCAAAGGTAAATGTTTTTGGGATGATTGTTGAGACAAACCCTGTATTGTTTTGAGTCAGACTGGCTAAGACAATCCAAATAATAGGGAAAATCCAAACAATTGCTAAGAGAGCGAGTAGGATGTATCTCAAACTTAGTGAGATACGGCGTTGCGTTTTATAAGATTTCATTTCAATTAGCCCTCCTTAAATGCATTTGTACGACGGTATGCTACTAATGAAATAGATGCATTAACAATGAAAATCAAGATACCAAGAACTGCGGCTGCGTTGTAACGTTGTGTTTGACCGAATACGAGGTTGTAGAGCCAAGTAACAAGAAGGTCGGTTGAACCTGCACCTTGGTAATTTGGATTCATTGGCCAACCACTAGTCAAGAGGTAAATAACGTTGAAGTTATTGATATTACCAATAAACTGTTGAATTAATGCAGGAGTCATAACAAAGAGAATCTGAGGGAAAGTGATAGAGCGGAAGATGTTCAAACTATTTGCTCCGTCAATACGAGCAGCTTCGATTTGATCTTGGGGGAGATTTTGGATAATTGCAGTAGATACAAGCATTGAGACAGGGATACCAATCCACATATTAACAAAAATTACCGTAATACGTGCGACCATTGGGTCAGAAGCTGCACCAATAAAGTTTATTGGATTAGAAATAAGATGAAGATTCATCAAAATTCCATTTAAAGCGCCTTGTTGGTCCAAAAATTGTGCCATCATCAATAAGGTTACGAATTGGGGTACTGCAAAGACAATAACAAAAATTGTTCTCCAGAAACCTTTAAATTTAATTCCAGTTGACTCAATAAGTAAGGCGAGTAAAACACCACCGAGAAACGTGGTTGCTGTTGCAACAATTGCCCAAACTAATGTCCAGCCTAGGACTGGGAAGAAGGTTCCTGCTAAGTCCCCTGTCAAGACATTGCCAAAGGCTTGAAAGCCAGTCCATGAGAAAGCAGTAGCATGAAGGCGATCATAGTTTGTGAACGCCATTGAAATCATATATACAGTAGGTAATACGGTAAAAGCTAATACACCAATCAATGGAACAGCCATCAAAGTTGCATAAAGTTTTTCGTCAAGTAAAGAAGCGAGTTCTTCTTTATTTGTTGGGATATGTTTACCTTCTCGTTTTAAATAATAAAGATGCTTATTTGAGCGGTAGTTGAACCAATAAAGCAGTATAAATAAAATTACAACAAGACAGGCAATAAGTCCCCAAAGTAGAATTAAAACTGAGTTATCTGGCTGTAAAGTTTGTGGAAAACCAGAGGCATCGGTAATTGTTCTTTTTACTTTATTTGGGCCTAAGCTACTAAGAAGAGAGAAGGCACTGATTCCAGAGAAAAGAAGCCAGCCAATAAATGCAATTTCAAGAATTAAAAGTGTGAAGCCTTTTACCCATTGTTTATTTTTAATTTGGTTCAAACCCATAACAAAGAAGGTTAATTTTGTTACTGTGTCACCTTTTGAGAAAACTTCGCCTAATTTAATTGATTTTTCTTCAGGAGAAATCGTGCTTTCAGTGAGTTTTCTTTTTTTCTTTTTAGTCATAATATTTCCTTTAAAAATTAAGAGGTTAGGCTGAAGGAGCCCAACCTCTTATTCACATATAACCATTAGATTGTCTCTTATTTAGAGATGCTGTCTTGGAATTTTTGTAATTGAGCTTGATAGTCAGCTGGTTTGATAGAGCCAGTGTAAGCACCGTTCATCAAAGGACCAGCATTATTCCAGAAAGTTGCCATTTGTGGAAGTTTAGGCATTACTACAGAATTTCCTTCTTTAGACATTGTAATAACTGCTTTGGTAACGTCTGAATTCTTCACAGCGTCATTCATTTGAGCGTCGTTATTTGTAGGAACATCTCCTTGAGAATTAAAGAGTTTCAACTGAGCAGATTCACTTGAGAGATATTGAGCAACTGTTTGAGCAGCAGCTTGACTCTTAGCAGCTGAATTGACTGCAAATCCTTTAATACCTTGGAATGATTGGAGTTGTTTAGCTTGTCCATCAATGTTGATTGTTGGGTAAGGAGCAACTGCGAAGTTATCACCTAAAATCTTTTTAATGTTAGCAGTATCCCAAGGACCGTCAAACATGGCAGCAACTTTACCGGCTTGGAGTTGATTTAAGGCATTAGTTGTTTGAATTACATTTTTATTTGATTTTTGTGCAGCAATCCATTCAAGTGCTTTAACACCATTTGCCGATGCAACGTCAGTAGATTTCACATCTTCGCCTGATTTACCGAAAAGGGTTGTGCCAGCTGTAAAGAATACTGGATAAGAGTAGTAAGGGTCGGTGTAGTTAGCAGCAAATCCAGCTTTAGCAGTCATTCCTTCCCAAGTTTTGACATCGTCAGCTGACAATTTAGACTTGTTATAGAAGAGGACAAGAGATTCTGTTGATTTAGGGAATGCATAAATCTTGTCTTTGTAAGTTACACCATTAACAGTGACATCAGAGTTGTCTTTTTTGATTTCGTTAGCGAATTTTGTAGCAACTGGATTGATATAACCTTTATCAGCCATATCACCAAGTTGGTCATTTGGTACAGCGAAGACGTCAGCATATTTAGAAGGGTCTTTAGCGATATCTACTTTAGCATTTGCTGAACCAGACGCATTGGCAATAATTTGAACTTTAAGGTCTGGGTATTTTGAAGCCAATCCTTTAGCAACGTCTGTATATGTTGCTTTTTGTTGTGTGTCTACATAAACACGAACTGTTCCTTTAATGCTGTCTGAGCTAGAAGATGATGATTTGTTAGAACTTGCTGATGAACCGCAAGCTGCGAGGGTTACGAGGGCGAGTACAGATGCTCCACCAAGAGCAACTTTTTTCCATGATTTCATTTTGTGTTTCCTCCTAATGAAAACGGTTTATTTTATACACTCCTCATTTTACGCAACCGTTTGCTTTTTGTCAAGCAAAAAAATATTACATTTTGATTACTTGATAATTGGTTTATACCGACTGTTAAGCGTATTCTTTAGAATGAAAAATAAATGTTTTAAAAAATAATATACAAAAATTGTCGCAAACGGTTGCGTCAATGAAAGCGTTATGATAAAATATGATTAATGTGAGATTTATCTTCTCCAGATGTGGTGGAAATGACACTATCGAAAAGCGACGGAAAAGGTGCTTTTCGCTGTCCTTGAGATTAATTGAAAATAGTTTAAGACAGTACAGCCATCAAAAAAATTTGGAGGTTCTATTATGAACAAAGCTGCAATTTATCATCGTCCTGAGTCGGAATTTGCTTATCTTTATGCAAAGAATCTGATGCATGTTCGTCTGCAAACACAAAAATCTGATGTGGAAAAAGTCGAATTATTTTATGGCGATCCTTATTCGTGGGAAGGGCTTGATAACCCTGAAACACAGTATTGGGCTAGTCAAAAAGTAGAGATGAAAAAGTATCTTTCTACTAATATTAGCGATTATTTTGAGGCCGAAATTACTGTTGCAACGAAACGAGTAGATTACTTATTTGTCATTACAGGTTTGGATGGAGAAAAAGTAGTTTACACAGACCAAGGAATGTTTGATTATGATGAGAACTTGGTGACTAAAAAATATGGGGCTTTCCGTTTGCCTTATTTCCATGAAAGTGATCGTTTTAAAGCACCTGAATGGGTCAAAGAAACGGTTTGGTATCAAATTTTCCCTGAACGTTTTGCCAATGGGGATAAGAGCAATGACCCTGAGGGAACAAAAGCTTGGAATCCACAAGATGTTCCCGACCGTCAAGATTTTTATGGGGGAGATTTGCAAGGGGTGATTGATCATTTGGAACATTTGACTGAACTCGGTGTGAATGGTATTTACTTTACCCCTATTTTTCAAGCTTTTTCTAATCATAAATATGATACAGAAGATTATATGGAAATTGATAAGCAATTTGGGGATAAGGAATTGTTTAAAACTTTGGTGAAAGAAGCACATGCGCGTGGTATTAAAGTCATGTTAGATGCGGTCTTTAATCACATCGGAGATACGTCTGCTCAATGGCAAGATGTATTGAAAAATCAAGAAAAATCAAAATTTGCGGATTGGTTCCATGTTAATAGTTGGCCAGCAACTTATACTCCGACTGATGATTTTGAAAATGCTGAAAATGCAACTTATGATACTTTTGCCTTTACTCCACACATGCCAAAACTCAATACGGCTAACCCAGAGGTTGAAGCTTATCTTTTGAAAGTAGCTGATTATTGGATTTCTGAGTTTGATATTGATGCTTGGCGTTTGGATGTGGCGGATGAAGTGGATCACACTTTCTGGAAAAAATTCCGCACAACTTGTGATGCGGCAAAAGATGATTTTTATATTTTAGGTGAGGTTTGGCATTCTGCACAACCTTGGTTAGTTGGTGACGAATTCTCTGCCGTTATGAACTATGCTTATACCGATGCGATTAAAGATGGTTTGATTACAAAGAAGATTTCTTTGGAACAAATGGTTTCTAATATTAATACGCAATTGACATTATACCGTAAGCAAGTGAATCAAATGATGTTTAATGTTTTAGATTCTCATGATACACCCAGAATTTTGACTATTGCAAAAAATAATAAAAATTTGATGAAATTGGTTGAAACGTTCACCTTCATGCAACCAGGTGTGCCTTGTATTTATTATGGAGATGAGTATGCGGTGACAGGTGGAATGGACCCTGAGTGTCGTAAGGTGATGCCTTGGGAAGAAAAAGATCAAGATTTAGAGATGTTTGATTTCTTTAAAAATCTGATTGCTCTACGCAAACAATATCAAGGAATTTTAAGTGATTCAGAAGTAGAATGGAAAATCGTAGATTCAGAAAATGGCATTGTGAAATTTGAACGTGGATCTTTGAAAGCTATTTTCAATATTGGCGAAAAACCGGCTTATTTTTCAGCTGATGAAGTGGTTTTCTCTAATTTGGTTGACCAAAATAATATTTTACAATATGGTTTTGTAATCTATAAATAGAAAATTGATTCTGTCAGTTCACTGCGACCGAAAGAGTCATTGAATCGGTAAATAAAGAAACTATCGGCTTTGCTGATAGTTTTGTCAGTAAAAATTGCTGACAGAATCTTTGGTTTAGTGAGTATTTTACTGACGGGATTAACTTATAAAGCTGTCAGTAAAATTTTAATTGAGTTCATTCTCCTATATCCTAGGAAAATAGGAGAATGAACTCACATCTTAATGGAGTAGTTAATATGAAAGAAAATTGGTGGCAAAAAACAGTCGTTTATCAGATTTATCCTCGTTCTTTTATGGATGCTAATGGTGATGGTATTGGTGATTTGCAGGGAATTATCTCTAAATTAGATTATCTTGAAAAACTTGGGATTGGTGCAATTTGGTTGAGTCCAGTTTATCAATCGCCAATGGATGATAATGGTTATGATATTTCTGATTATCAAGCAATTGCTGATGTTTTTGGAACGATGGCGGATATGGATGAATTGCTCAAGGAAGCTAAAAAGCGAAATATTCAAATTGTTATGGATTTGGTAGTTAATCATACTTCTGATGAACATAAATGGTTTGTGGAAGCTAGAAAATCAAAAGATAACGCTTATCGTGATTATTATATTTGGGCTGATGAACCCAATGGTTTGCAATCTACCTTTTCTGGTTCTGCTTGGGAATTTGATGAGGAATCGGGCCAATATTTCCTTCATCTTTTTAGCAAGCGTCAGCCAGATTTAAACTGGGAAAATCCTCAGGTTCATCAAGAAGTTTATGACATGATGAATTTCTGGATTGATAAGGGAATCGGTGGTTTTCGCATGGATGTGATTGATTTGATTGGGAAAGAAATTGACCAAGAAATCACAGGAAATGGGCCTAAATTACATGAGTATTTGCATGAAATGAATCAGGCAACTTTTGGTCAGAAAAATTTGCTGACCGTAGGTGAAACTTGGGGAGCAACACCAGAGATTGCGGAGCTTTATTCTGACCCTAAACGTCAAGAATTATCAATGGTTTTCCAATTTGAACACATCACAAATGCTTATCTTGATGAGGGCGAAAAATGGGATAAAAAGGAATTTTCAGTTTCAAAACTTAAAGAAATTTTAGCCAAATGGCAAGCTTTAGAAAAAGGTTGGAATTCACTTTTTTGGAATAATCATGATTTACCACGGATTGTCTCAAATTGGGGAAATGATGGAAAATATCGTTTGAAATCAGCCAAAGCTTTTGCGATTTTATTGCATTTGATGAAAGGAACGCCTTATATTTATCAAGGTGAAGAGCTTGGAATGACGAATTATCCTTTTGAATCAATTGAAGAAGTCAATGATATCGAGTCACGGAATATGTTTGCTGAACGATTAGCTGCTGGTCATTCTGAAAATGAAATCATGGATTCAATTCGTCGTGTTGGTCGTGATAATGCAAGAACACCGATGCAATGGACGGCTGGAGAAAATGCAGGTTTTACTGATGGAAAACCTTGGCTCGCTGTCAATCCTAATCATGAAGAAATTAATGCTGACCAAGCCATGAGTGATCCTGATTCTGTTTTTTATACTTATCAAAAGTTGATTGAACTTCGTAAACAACATGATTGGGTCATTTATGGGAACTTTAAGTTGATTGATTCTGAGGCTGATGTTTTTGCATATTTGCGGACTTATAAAGGCAAGAAATATTTGGTCGTTGCCAATTTATCTGATGAAGAAAATCAATTTAAAACAGGATTTGTCTGTCGTGACTTAATGATTCACAATGAAAATTTCCTGCCTGAACTTTCTCAGATTAAATTAAAAGCTTGGGAAGCCTTTGCTTGCGAAGTGGAATAGTTAAAGCGCAAAAGGGTGAGGTGAAAATGAGCGAATTTAAAAGAATGGTTGCTGGCAAACTCTATAAAGCAAGTAAAGTTGAACCAGAATACAAACCTGATAATAATCGAGCATTAAATCAAGAAATTAACCAACTCAATCTGCTTGATACAGAAAAAATTGTGGCACTTGAAAAAGAACTTTTTGGTCAAACTGGCGATGAGTTATTTGTAAATCCACCGCTTTACATCGACTATGGTAAAAATATAAGAATTGGTCAGCGCTTTTATGCCAATATGGACTGTATTTTTCTGGATGTTGCACCGATTACGATTGGCGATGATGTGATGTTTGGACCTCGCGTCAGTCTGATTACGGTTTCTCATCCAATAGATGCCGGAGTTCGACAGCGTGGACTAGAATATGGAAAAGCAATTACGATTGGTGACCGAGTTTGGCTTGGTGCAGGAGTAATTGTTAATCCGGGCGTTACGATTGGCGAAAATACAATTGTGGGTTCGGGAACGGTAGTGACAAAAAATTTGCCAGCAAATGTGATTGCAGTAGGTAATCCAGCACGAATTCTCCGCGAAATTACTGATTCTGACCGACTTTACTGGGAAGAAAAAGAGAACGAATATTATGAAAAATAAGCTTTTACTTCTGTCAGTAACTTTACTGGCGACGTGTGCTTTAAGTGCTTGTCAAAAAGCAAATTCAAAAGATTCATCAGTAAAAAAAGCGGCTGTCAGCCAAAAGGTTGATACGAGTTTGTATCGTAATTTTTATGAAATATTTACGAGTTCATTTGCCGATTCAAATCATGATGGCGAAGGTGATTTAAATGGGGTCACGCAACATTTAGACTACTTGAATACTGGAAAATCCAATTCTACAACGGATTTGAAAGTGCAAGGACTTTGGATGACACCGATTTTTGCTAGTCCTAGTTATCATGGCTATGATGTCACTAATTACGAAGAAATTAATCCTAAATTTGGGACAATGGCTGATTTTGAAAATCTGATTGCTCAAGCTAAAAAACGAGGAATTGCTGTGATTTTAGATATGCCATTTAACCACACGGCGACTGATAATGTTTGGTTTCAAAAAGCACTAGCTGGCGACAAAAAATATGTGGCCTATTATAATTGGTCAGATACAGCAAAAGAAGGTTATAGTTTAGCCAGCAACGGTAAATACTATGAGTCAGAGTTTGATAAATCAATGCCTGACCTCAATCTTGCCAATCCTGAGGTCAAAAAAGAAATTGCAAAAATTACGAAATTTTGGTTAGACAAAGGTGTTTCTGGTTTTCGTTTGGACGCTGTCGGTTTTTATTTCTCAAATGATGATAAAAAAACGACGGCCTTTACCAAATGGCTGACAGACACAGTCAAAAAGCAAAATCCAAAAGCCTATTTAGTGGGTGAAGTTTTTTCAACGGCTTCGGCAATTGATGATATTTATCAGTCAGGCATTGATTCATTATTTGACTTTCCAAATGCTTTGCAATCGAGTTCAAGTCCAATTAATTCGGCTTTAGTCTTAGGTGAAGGTTCTTTATTTGGTCAGCAAATTGAAGCATGGGACCAAGAAATTCATGCGGATAACCCGAAAGCCATTGACGCTCCTTTCTTGAGTAATCATGACACAGACCGGTCTGCAACAGTTTTAAGTTCTTTATCCATGCAGAAAATGGCTGCTCAAACTTATCTTTTGATGCCGGGAAATCCATTTATTTACTACGGTGAAGAATTGGGGCTGACAGGTTCTGGCATTGACCAAAATAAACGTTTGCCAATGCCTTGGAATGCTGCTGGGACAGATTCTCCCAAAGCGGATATTTCTGTGCCAGGCGCGACAGAAATTGCCACAACTGACGGAGGCTCAGTAGCTCAACAAGAAGCCAATCCAAATTCGCTGCTCAATTGGTACAAAAAAATCTTGCGGGTCAAAGCAAAATATCCTGAAATTGCGACTGACAGATTGAAAAATATTTCTGTCAGTGAAGAGAGCTTGTCTGTCATTAATTATGGAAAGGATTTGACTATTATCAATAATTTTTCCGATACAGAAAATGTGACAATGAAACTCCCAAAAAGCGTTGTTGGGACAAAAATCACTGACCAACTTTCTGTCAGTAGTTCTCAAGCAAAATTAACTGATGGAAAATTGACAATTCCAGCTTACAGCACCGTTATTTTGAAAAAATAAATAAGTTCAGTTTAGGGACTTTAAAAATGAAAATGTAAAACTATGAAAAAAATAAAAACAAATGATTTTCACAAGATGGTAGGTTATCAGATTTATCCAAAATCATTCAAAGATACCAATGGAGATGGCATTGGCGACATCAATGGCATCATTGAAAAAATTCCTTATCTACGTGAATTGGGGATTGATTTTATCTGGATAAATCCAATTTACAAGAGTCCACAAGTTGACGGGGGCTATGATATTTCTGATTATCAAGTCATTGATGAAATGTTTGGCTCACTTGAAGATTTTAAAAAATTACTAGATAAAGCGCATGAAAATGGCTTGAAAGTCATCATGGATTTGGTAGTCAATCATACATCAGACCAACATCCTTGGTTTTTAGAAAGTCAAAAATCAAAAGATAATCCTTACCGTGATTATTATTTGTGGGAAGACGCTAGCCCTAACCAAATGCCAAATGATTGGATTTCCTTTTTTGGTGGTTCAACTTGGGCTTATGATGAAAAAACAAAACAAGCTTATTTTCACGTTTTTGCCAAAGAACAGCCTGATTTAAATTGGAAAAATCCCAAAGTTCGGCAAGAAATTTATGACATGATTCGCTGGTGGTTAGATTTGGGAATAGATGGCTTCAGATTAGATGCGATTTCACACATTCAAAAAATGCCATGGAACTATAAAATTAAATCTTGGAAAGGCGACGGCCCGTGGGTGCCTTTCATGAATGTTGCTGGGATTGAAACATATATGTCAGATTTGAAAGCTATTTTTGATGAATATGGTGCTTTGACTGTTGGGGAAGCTTCAGGGGTTCGCTCCAAGCAAGCGCCCGATTGGACCGATGAAGCTGGCTATATCAATATGATTTTTGAATTAGAGCATAACCTTAGAAAAGCAACTGACAACAGCCAAGGAGATATTTATGGCTATAAAAAAGTCATTATGCGTTGGCAAGAAGATTTGCTTGAACGAGGTTGGAATGCTTTGTATATTGAAAATCATGACCAACCAAGAAGTATTGATACTTTTGGCGATGGTTCAATAGAATCAGCAAAAGCGTTGGCTGTCAGTTATATGCTCTTAAGAGGAACGCCTTTCATATATCAAGGGCAGGAATTTGGGATGACTAATTTTCCATTTACTGACGCAAAGCAATTACGAGCTGACGAGATTAAAAAGAAGTATGAAATGTTACTGACAGAACTGTCAGCAAAGCAGCCAGTTCCTCAATCTGCCGATTCAACAGCTTTCGTTGGTCGTGTTGAACTGACAGAACTGTCAGCAAATCAAGCACTAGCAGAAGTCACCCAAAATAGTCGTGAGCACTCAAGAACACCAATGCAGTGGGACAATTCTAAAAATGCAGGATTTACAAGTGGACAAGCTTGGATGGAAATTAATCCAAATTTTTCTGTTATTAATAGTCAAACTAATCAAGAACTCATTGAACTTTATAAAAAATTGATTGAATTACGGCATCAAGAACCAGCGATTTCAGAGGGTTCAATTAAATTTCATTTTAAACGACATCCTCAAGTTTTAGTTTATGAACGAGCTGAATTTTTAATTATTGTCAATTTAGCTGACAAAAAAGCTCATTTAGATTTTACAAACATTGACAGTTTTACTGACAGCTCTGCTGAAAGTTCTGTCATTAATTATCAACAAGTCTTGTGCAGTTCTAATCAAAAATTTCAAGAAAAAATGGTTCTGTCAGCCTGGGAATATCAGGTTTATAAAAAATAGAAGGTGAGAACAAGATAACACTATGAAACAAATCAAAAGAATTATGGGCATTGACCCTTGGAAAATCACATCAAATCAGATTGAAAAAGAAGACCGTCGTTTGCAAGAATCGCTTACTTCTATTGGAAATGGCTACATGGGAATGCGCGGAAATTTTAGTGAAACTTATAGTGGCGACAGTCATCAAGGAACTTACATTGCAGGGGTTTGGTTTCCAGATAAAACACGTGTAGGTTGGTGGAAAAATGGTTATCCTGAATATTTTGGTAAAGCAATCAATGCCCTCAATTTTGCTTCTGTCAGAGTTTTTATTGATGACAAAGAAGTTGATTTAGCCGCAAGTCACGTGACTGATTTTAATCTGTCGCTTGATATGGAAAAAGGGGTACTCACCTATACTTATGTAGCTTATGGAGTACGTGTGACTGCCGAAAGATTTTTCTCAATTGCTCAACAAGAACTTGCGGTTTTTGCTTTCATGTTTGAAAGCTTAGATGGTGAAATTCATCAAATCCGTACAGCCTCAATCATTGATGCAAATGTTCGTAACGAAGATTCCAACTATGATGAAAAATTTTGGACAGTAAAAAACCTTGATAATACAGCTACAGGTTCATTTATTGTCACCGAAACAATTCCTAATCCATTTGGAGTTGAACAATTTACGGTAGCAGCTAAACAAAGCTTTGCAGGCGATTTTACTCGAGTTAAGCAAGAAACAAGAGAAAGTTCTGTTTTAGATGTTTACGAAGCAAAATTAATAGAAAATGCACCACTCACCTTTATCAAAAATGTTTTAGTTGTCACAAGTCGTGATATTGAACCCTCGAATTTAACAAAGGTGCTATCAAATTTGACCCTTGAAATTTCTAAGAAAACATATCATGAATTTTATAAAGAACAAGAAATCGCTTGGAAAAAACGTTGGGAAATTGCTGACGTACAAATTGCCGGTTCAGCAGAAGCTCAACAAGGGATTCGCTTTAATCTTTTCCAACTTTTCTCTACCTATTACGGCGAAGATGAACGTTTAAATATTGGCCCTAAAGGATTTACTGGAGAAAAATATGGCGGAGCAACTTATTGGGATACAGAAGCCTATGCCGTTCCATTATACTTGGCACTTTCTGATGAAAAAGTTGCTAAAAATCTTTTAAAATATCGTCATAATCAATTGCCACAAGCACAACATAATGCCCGTCAACAAGGACTTAAAGGTGCTTTGTATCCAATGGTTACTTTTACAGGTGTTGAATGTCATAATGAGTGGGAAATTACATTTGAAGAAATTCACCGTAATGGAGCAATGGCTTATGCGATTTATAACTACAGCAACTACACGGGAGATGAAACTTATCTTGCTCATGAAGGCTTAGAAGTTTTGATTGAAATTGCTCGTTTTTGGGCAGACCGTGTGCATTATAGTAAACGAAATGATAAATACATGATTCATGGAGTCACAGGCCCAAATGAGTATGAAAATAATATCAATAACAACTGGTACACTAATAAATTGGCAGCTTGGGTTTTGACTTATACTGCTGAAAGTTTAGCGAAATATCCACGCCCAGATTTAATTGAAGGAGCTGAAATTGCTCATTGGGCAGAAATTGTGGATAAAATGTATTATCCAGAAGATGAAGAATTGGGTATCTTTGTTCAACATGATGGCTATTTAGATAAAGATTTGACTCCAGTGGCTCAACTTGACCCTAAAAATCTTCCATTGAACCAAAATTGGTCTTGGGATCGAGTGTTACGTAGTCCATATATTAAGCAAGCAGATGTGCTTCAAGGAATTTATTTCTTCGGCAATCAATTTTCATTAGCCGAAAAACAACGAAATTTTGATTTTTATGAACCATTAACTGTTCATGAAAGCTCACTTTCTCCATCCATTCATGCGATTTTAGCAGCAGAGCTTGGCATGGAAGACAAGGCTGTTGAAATGTATGAAAGAACAGCTCGTCTTGACTTAGATAATTATAATAACGACACAGAAGATGGACTTCACATCACATCAATGACTGGCTCATGGTTGGCGATTGTTCATGGTTTTGCCCAAATGAAAACCTGGGATGGTCAATTGAGTTTCGCCCCATTTTTACCACAAGCATGGACGGGTTATGCCTTTCACATTAACTATCGCGGACGTTTATTAAAAATTTCTGTTGGTCAAGAAGTGAAACTTGAATTATTACGTGGCCAAGCCTTAAGTCTTGAAATCTATGGTGAAAAAATTGAGTTAAAAGATTTTTATGTTACGAAAACAAAGTAATTTGATGTCTTTAAATGACTTTTTTATCAAAAATCTAAAAAATAGTTGAAAATTAATCGAAAATTCGGCAAAATAAAATTTCAGAGTGTCAAATAAAAGAAAGAGAAAGGAGCGCTGAGTTGAGCTGGGTTTAGCTAGTCTCAAGTGAAAATATGGCAGTTACAATTAAAGATGTTGCAAAAAAAGCTGGTGTTAATGCCTCAACGGTCAGTCGGGTCATTAAAGATAGTTCAGAGATTTCAGATAAAACAAAAGTAAAAGTTCGCAAAGCCATGCATGAATTAGGTTATCGAAGGAATGCAGCGGCTCAGATTCTAGCTTCTGGAAAAACAAATACAATTGGTGTTGTTTTCCCACCAGTGGTTGACAAAGCGAGCCAACCTTTCTTTATGAAAATATTGACCTCAATCAATGAAACAGCTCGTGATTACGATGTTTCAATCGCTATTGCGACGGGGCATTCAGCCAAAGAGTTGAAAAAACAGATTGAACTTCAATATTCAGAAAAGCGTGTCGATGGATTTATTGTGCTTTACGCTGGAAAAAATGATGAAGTTCGCGATTATTTATTAGAAAATAAGGTTCCTTTTGTTTTAGTTGGAACTCCGGCTGAAGGAAAAAATGAAATTACTCATGTGGATAATGATAATATGCTGCTTGGACGCGAGGCTGTTCGTCATTTAGCACAATTAAAACATCAAAATATTTCATTTGTGACCGATACGAAAGAAACCGAAGTTTTTGAAGAACGTTATCAAGGTTTTAAAGATGAATCCGAGAAACTTGGGCTCAATCATGACCTCTTGTTTATGGATGCTAATTTTTCCTTGCGAAATGAAACAGCTCTTGTAGTTATGGATGATGTCTTGTCTTTAAAAGTTGTGGAACGTCTAAGAAGTCAAGGTTTAAATGTTCCAGAAGATGTGAGTTTAATTACTTACAACAACTCTATCTTTGGAGCAATGATTCATCCTTATTTAACAACTTTTGACATTCATATTGAGCAATTAGGGGCAAGTGCAATTAAGAAAATCTTGGACTTACGAGATAAGAAAGAAAATTTGCCAGAAAAATCAATTATTCCTTTTGAATTAATTATTAGAGAATCAACAAAAGCTAGAATTTAAGTTCTAGCTTTTTTAGTTTTGTTTAAGATAAGGTTAAGCCTAGTACAAGACAAAAATATGATAATAGTGTAAAATAATAGAAAGGGATGGGCGCAGTTTTATTGACTTTCCAAGCAATTTAACTAAAAATAATTTATAAATTATGAGCCCTAAAAAATGTGAAAAGGGATGGATTCAATGATTAAAATTTTATTAGTGGAGGATGATTTATCACTCTCAAAATCTGTATACGATTTCTTAAAATCATTTGCGCAAGTCAAACAGGTTTATGATGGAGTTGAAGGACTCTATGAGGCAGAATTGGGAATCTATGATTTAATTTTGCTTGATTTAATGCTTCCAGAAAAGAATGGTTTTGAAGTCTTGAAGGAATTACGTGAGCAAAATGTAGATACGCCAGTCTTAATCATGACTGCTAAGGAATCTTTGGATGATAAAATGCACGGATTCGACATTGGAGCAGATGATTATTTAACAAAACCTTTCTATTTAGATGAACTAAAAGCACGTATTCAAGCACTTTTGAAACGGACAGGTAAATTAGAAGATTCAAACGGTTTAACTTATGGAAATATTCGTTTGAATTTATCAAATAAATCAACTTTAGTTGATGATCAACCTGTTGATTTAATCGGAAAAGAATTTGATTTAGTCGTTTATTTAATGCAAAATCAAAATGTTATTTTGCCAAAAGAGCAAATTTTTGACCGGATTTGGGGTTATGACAGTGATACAACAGTAACTGTTGTTGAAGTTTATATGAGTAAAATTCGAAAAAAATTGAAAGATACAGAATTTGTCAATAATCTTTCAACCTTGCGAAATGTTGGCTATATCTTGAGATAAAATTTTACTGACAGATTATTGTATAGTGGTGAAAGTCATCTATAAATTAACAAATAAGTTCTGTCAGTAAATCTATCTAGAAATGAGACCTCTTTGAAGAAAATAATTAAAAAAATTAAATCTTCAGCTATTGTAAAAAATGATGGGAAAAATTTCCTTCATTTTTTTCTAGCTTTTACAGTCATTTTTGTTGCTTTAGCCGTGATTATTATTCAAGTCATGCAATTAGGAATGTATCGAGCGACTGACCAAAATTTACACAATTTGGCTCAAAACCGAGTGTTTTTGGAAGAAGCAGCGAATAATCAATTAGGAACAAGTAATTCACAAGACAGTGGCTTTTATGGACCTAATAATAGTGTAATTTTTTATGATTCAGAAGGAAAAAACTTTATGCCGTCAACGGGCTCAAATGCAAATATAAGTACAAACTTTGGCATGAGTCTTTTGCAAAAAGCAATGAAATTTAATGAAAAACATATAAATACAATTCAGACAGTATCTGTAAAAAATCCTTATGGAGATAATTTGCACTATCGTTATTACACAACATCGCAATTTATCATTACAAATTCTGATGGTACTGTGACGCCAGTTTATATGCAAATTTTTTCAAACGTTGACCAAATTCAAGATGCCATGAGCCGTGCCATGTGGGTCATTGTGACAACAATGATTACTTTCTGGCTACTATCAATAATTATTAGTTTGTATCTTGCAAATTGGACCTTAAGACCTATTCTGGCTGCTTATGAAAAACAAAAAGAATTTGTTGAAAATGCTTCACATGAATTAAGAACACCTCTGGCAATCTTGCAAAATCGTCTAGAATTACTTTTCCAAAAGCCGACAGCAACAATTATTGATGAATCAGAAAATATTTCTGAAAGTTTATCAGAAGTTCGTAATATGCGTTTATTAACAAGTAACTTACTGAATTTAGCTCGTCGAGATTCTGGAATCAGAATTGAGCCAGAGGCGACTACGGCAACTTATTTTGAGAATATTTTTAATAGCTATGAAATGCTTGCTGAAAACGCAGGTAAAAAGTTTTCAGGCCATTTGAAATTAGATGGAACGATTAATTTGGACCAAGCCCTGATTAAACAATTGCTGACCATCTTATTTGATAATGCTCTTAAATACACGGGTGATGAGGGTGAAATCTCTGTAGATGTTCAAAAAAATGGGGGATTCTTAGTTTTTGCTGTCGCCGATAATGGTGAAGGAATTTCTGATGAAGATAAGAAAAAAATCTTTGACCGCTTTTTCCGAGTAGATAAAGCAAGAACGCGTCAAAAAGGTGGCTTAGGTTTGGGTCTTTCTCTGGCCAAACAAATTGTTGAAGCTTACAATGGGAAGATTACAGTTGAAGATAATAAACCTAAAGGTACAAAATTCATTATTAGAATTCGTGTGGATAGCACAATTTCAAATCCTGCAAAAATTTTCCAAAAGTTGTAAAATATGATAGGAAAAAATTACTGACAAATTATGATAAGATAATAGTAGCATTCAAATTATGACAATTTTGTCAGTCGATTTACTAGTTTTTAAAGACAATTTCTGTCAGTAAATAACTAAGTAAATCTAAAAAGGAGAAAATCAGAGATGTCAGTGTTAGAAAAAATAGACAGCCCAGCGGATTTAAAAAAAGTATCAAATCAAGAACTAGAAGAATTAGCTTCAGAAATTAGAACAGCAGTTCTTCATAAAGTATCAAACATCGGTGGACACGTTGGTCCAAACTTGGGTGTGACCGAATTAACAATTGCCCTTCATAAAGTTTTCAATTCACCAATTGATAAGTTTATTTGGGATGTTTCTCACCAAACTTATCCACATAAAATTTTAACTGGACGTAAAAATGGATTTACTGATGGACATTTCCATGACATCACACCTTACACCAGTCAAAGAGAATCAGAACACGACTTTTTCACAGTTGGTCATACCTCAACTTCAATTGCTAATGCCTTAGGTTATGCCAAAGCGCGTGATTTGACAAATGACAAAGGCAACATTGTTGCGGTCATTGGTGACGGTTCACTTTCTGGGGGACTTGCTATGGAAGCCCTCAATAATGCCGGAGATTTCAAAGGAAACCTCATTATTTTAGTTAATGATAATCAAATGTCAATTGCTGAAAATCATGGAGGACTTTACCGTAACCTTGCTGAACTTCGGGCGACAAATGGTCAAGCCGAAAATAACTTCTTTAAAACTTTTGGTTTAGATTATAAATATCTTGAAAATGGAAATGATATTGAATCTTTAATTCACCTATTTGAAGAAGTAAAAGATATCGACCATCCAATTGTCCTTCATATTCATACTGAAAAAGGGCGCGGTTATCAACCAGCTCTTGAAAATAAAGAAGCTTTTCACTGGCACATGCCTTTCGATTTAGAAACTGGTCAATCAAAAGTGATTGATTCTGGTAAATCTTATAGTTCAGTTATGTTGGATTACATGGATAAAAAGGTTTCAGAAGGCCTACCTCTTGTTGCCATCAATGCAGCAATTCCAGGAATCTTTGGACTGAAACAATTTGCAGCTAAATATCCTGACCGTTATATTGATGCAGGAATTGCTGAGCAATTTACCATTACTTTTGGGGGTGCAATGGCTGCGGCTGGTGCTCGTCCAATTATTTTCCACAATTCTACTTTTGTTCAACGTGCTTATGATCAATTTTGGCATGACTTAGCAATTAATGAAGAACCAGCAATTGTTATTGTTAAAGGTGGAGTTATTTCAGGTTCTGATGAAACACACCAAGGCTCATCAGCCATGACTTGGATTTCAAACATTCCAAATATCAAATATCTTGCTCCAACTTCTGAAGAAGAATTTATTTCAATTCTTGATTGGGCTCTTGAGCAACATGAAGAACCAGTTGTGATTCAAATGCCAGAACACAGCTTAGAATCACGTCCGACTGTTCTCACAGATTATTCAACCCCTTCATATCAAATGACAAAATCAGGCGAAAAAGTTGCCCTCTTGGCACTTGGTGGTCTTTATTCACATGGTGAAAAAGTAGCTAAAGTTTTGGCTGAAAATGGAATTAATGCAACCCTAATAAATCCACTTTTCATCAACGATTTGGACCAAGCTTTCCTTGAAAACTTAGTTGAAAATCATCAAGTTATTGCGACGATAGAAGATGGAATTCTTGACGGAGGATTTGGTCAAAAAGTTGCTTCCTTCTTTGGTAAGTATGATGTTAAAGTTTTGAACTTTGGTGCGAAACGTGAATTTAATGATTCTGTTCCAGTGACAGAACTTTACAATCGTTATCATTTGACACCAGAACTTATGGTTGCTGATATTCTTAGTCTTTTGAAATAAAAATTTACTGACAGATGTTCCAAAATATTTCTGTAAGTAAAAATAAAGAACTGATAATGTCTGTCAGTAAAACTAGCAAGAATGATGATAAGTTCTTACTTAATAAAGTGAAATAGATGAAAAAAGTATTAGTAAAAGCAGTACATGGCTATCAACGCTGGATTTCTCCAGCCTTGCCACCAGCCTGTCGCTATTATCCTACCTGCTCCAATTACATGATTCAGGCCATTGAAAAACATGGACCAGCCAAAGGTTTGGCAATGGGGACAGCACGTATTTTACGTTGTCACCCATTTTGCCAGCCAGGATATGATTTAGTTCCAGACCATTTTAGTTTGCGAAGAAATTGGGCAGAACCAGAAAAAGAAGAAGACTCAAATTAATTTGAGTCTTCTTCTTTTTATAAAATTATAGAAAACGCTTCAAAAAATAGATGAAATCGCTATCAAATGTCATAAAAAAATGTTAAAATGAAAAAAAGAATAAAAAAAGGAGTGTCATCTATTATGCCATTTAGTAAAGATTTTCTCTGGGGCGGAGCAACTGCAGCTAATCAATGTGAAGGCGGCTATAATCAGGGAGGACGTGGGCTTGCCAATGTCGACCTTGTTCCACATGGGAAAGACCGTTTTCCAATTATTACAGGGGAAATGAAGCACCTTGAATTCGATGAAGAGCATTTTTATCCCGCAAAAGAAGCGATTGATATGTATCATCATTGGAAAGAAGACCTCGCACTTTTTGCTGAAATGGGATTTAAAACCTATCGAATGTCTATTGCTTGGACAAGAATTTTTCCAAAAGGTGACGAACAAGAGCCAAATGAAGAAGGCTTGCAATTTTATGAAGATATTTTTAGAGAATGCCAACGTTTAGGAATTGAACCCTTAGTAACCATTACTCACTTTGATTGCCCTGTCCACTTAATTAAAGAATACGGTGGCTGGCGTAATCGAAAAATGGTTGGTTTCTATGAAAATTTAGCCAGAGCAATTTTTACTCGTTATAAAGGATTAGTTCGCTATTGGTTGACATTTAATGAAATTAATATGCTCCTCCATGCTCCATTTATGGGAGCAGGACTTGTTTTTGAAGAAGGAGAAAATAAAGAACAAGCTAAATACTTAGCCGCTCATCATGAACTATTAGCATCGGCTTTAGCAACAAAAATTGGACATGAAGTTGACCCAGAAAATAAGATAGGCTGCATGTTAGCTGCTGGAGATTACTATCCATTTGATTGTAATCCAGAAAATGTTTTTGAAGCTCAAAAACAAAATCATGATAATCTCTTTTTCATTGATGTTCAATCTCGTGGAAAATATCCAAACTACCTTTTAAAGAGATTAGAGCGTGAAGAAATTACACTTCCGATTGAAAAAGGCGACTTAGAAATTCTTGCTGAAAACACAGTTGACTTTATTTCATTTAGTTACTATGCAAGTCGAGTCGCTAAAGTCAAGGATGAGGATGCAGATAAATCAGCTGGAAATATCTTTGAATCTGTAAAAAATCCTTATTTAGAGGCCAGTGAATGGGGTTGGCAAATTGACCCACTTGGTTTAAGAATCACAATGAATTCTATTTATGACCGCTATCAAAAACCATTATTTATTGTAGAAAATGGTTTAGGAGCAGTAGATAAACCTGATGAAAATGGATTTGTAGCTGATGATTATCGAATTGATTATATGGCTGCACACATCAAAGAAATGAAGAAAGCAGTTGAACTTGATGGCGTTGAACTATTAGGTTATACTTCTTGGGGATGTATTGACTTAGTATCAGCAGGAACGGGTGAGATGAGCAAACGTTACGGATTCATCTATGTTGACCGAGACGATTATGGTAAAGGAAGTTTGAAACGGACGCCTAAGAAATCATTTAACTGGTACAAGAAAGTTATTGCAAGCAACGGTGAAGATTTAACAAATGAATAATCAAAAAGGGGGGCTTTCCTCCTTTTTTTATCAAACAAAACATTTCTTTGATTTAAGATTTTTATCTAGCAAGAAAAATTTACAATAGTTAAGCAAGTGTCCATTAAAAGGAAGCAGTGCTAGAACTTTTTTATGAAATATGATAAAATCGTGTATTGCGTAATTTTTAAATCCGCAGTCATGAAGTATGAAAAAGCCTCGATGATATTTAAGAAATTTAAAAAGTTACAAGTGAGATAAGAATGATGAGGATAAGAAGTGAAAAGTATTAAAAATACATGGAAGTTGTTTGCCCTAGACTGGAAGCGAATATTTAAAAATCCCGTGGCGACTTTTTTAATTGTCGCCCTAATGATAATTCCTTCTTTATATGCTTGGTTTAATATTAAAGCCCTGTGGGACCCCTATGCCAATACTTCGCAACTGCCAATTGCGGTCTATAGTGCAGATAAATCTGCAAGTTTTCAAGATAAAACCATCAATATTGGTGATGAAGTACTGAAAAATTTAAAGAAAAATCACCAATTAGGCTGGAAATTTGTTGATTCCAAAGCAGATTTAGATAAAGGTGTGAAATCTGGAAAATACTATGCTGGAATCTATTTACCAAAGGATTTTTCAAAGGATCTCTTAAGTTTCACCACGGGTGATATTAAAAAACCACAAATTGTTTATTCAATTAACGAAAAAATCAATGCCATCGCTCCCAAAATAACATCAAAAGGAGCCTCTTCTCTACAATCGCAAATTTCTGAAGAGTTTATCAAAACGGCAAGTAGTACCCTTTTAAAAACCTTCAATACAATTGGTTACGACATTGATAAAAATATGGTAAGTATTCAGAAGGTTAAATCAGCGATTTTATCAACTAATGATAATTTGGGAACTATTGATAAATACACTCAACAAGTTGTTGACCTTCATGGAAAAATGCCAGAAATTAAAGAAAAGCTGGCAAAAGCTAATGAATTTATCACTTATTTACCAGAAGTAGATGCTCTAGGTCAAAAAGTCATTAAATTAAATGATAAGATGCCAGAAATTGATAAAAGTTTTTCACTCGTTTTGACTCTTCAAGAGAAAATACCTGAGATTCAAAATGCTGGAAAACAAATCTCGATGATTGATGATGACTTTGCGTCAGTAGAAAGTACCATGACTCAAGGCATTCAAGAAGCCAAACAAGGTTTACAAATTATCAATCAAGTCCAAAAATCAATGCCAGACATTAAAAAATTGGGACAAGATGCTGATAGTTTAGGAACTATAACCTTGGATGCGGCGAAAAAAATGCAGAGTGCGTTGCCTAGCATTACAAATAGCGTTCAAATAACACTTCAATCAATTCAAGAGTTCTCAAAAAATACTTCATCTGTTATTTCTGTTATTGACCAAGCGATTGCCGATAATCAACTCAGTGATCAAGAAAAAGAACAAATAAATACATTAATTACTAACTTTATTAATAATATTTCTCAGCAAAAGCAAGCAATCCAAAATATTGTTGAATATATGAAGCAGGTGCAAGAAAGCAATGGAAATCATGATTTAGATTCTACTATTGAGCAATTAACTAATCTAGATTCGCTCTTGTCAGAACTTAGTACCAGAATGAGTCACCTAAATGACTTAGTACAAGAGGGTGATGTATCTAAGATTCGAGCTTATCTATCACAAATCAATGATGTAGTAAATAATATTTCTGAGTTAATTAATAAAATTGATGTCAGTGAGATTAGTAGTACAATTAATAAAGCTCTAACAACCTTGATTAATACCATAACAAATGCTAAAGGTTTATTAAATCAAGCTCAACAAATCGACTTTGATGCCTTACTAAATTCAACAAGTCAAACAGTTTCTAATGCTATTACCATTTTAGAAAAATATCAAGGCGAAATGCCAGCCATTAAACAAGAAATTCATGATGCGAATGTGATGTTAAATGGTAATATGACAACGATTGTTAATGCAATCAATGAGGGAGCTAATCTCTATAAAAATGAGTTTCCTACTCTTAAAACTAAGTTAGGGACAGCTTCTGATTTCTTTAAAAATGATTATACTGGTGTTCGTAAAGATTTGACAGATACCTTAACAATAGCAAATGATAAAATGCCTGATGTTGAGTCTGCTTTGAATCAAGCCAATGATTTAATCCAAAATGATTGGCCTGAAATCAAATCAGGAATTCAAAAAGCAGCCGCAGCCATTCAAAAAGGTGAAAAAGAAGTTGACTTAGGTGAAATCGTCAAACTCCTAAAATTAGATGCGACCAAAGAAAGTGACTTCCTGACACAACCAGTTGAAGTCCAAGAAAATCAAATCTACCCGATTGCCAACAATGGTTCAGCAAGTACACCTTTCTATACTGCGCTTTGTCTGTGGGTCGGTGCAGTCTTACTTTCAAGTTTGGCAACAACGGAGGTTCACTTATCAGATAAAGATAAAAAACGTTATTCTAAACGTGAACAATTCTTTGCTCGAATGGGAAGTTTCGTAGCCATTGGACTTGCTCAAGCCTTGATTGTAACGCTTGGAAATTATTTTGGTTTAGGAGTAGATGTAAGAGATCCATTCTACAGTGTTCTCTTTGCCTTACTAATATCCATAGCCTTTATGATAATGGTTTATGTTCTGGTCGCCCTGTTTGGCAATGTAGGTAAAGGAATAGCGATTATCATTCTGGTTCTTTCCATTTCTGGTGGTGGTGGGAACTATCCAATCCAAGTTTCTGGAAAATTCTTCCAAGCCATTAATCCTTATTTACCATTTACTCACGCTGTCAACCTTTTACGAGAATCAGCGGGAGGAATTTACTGGCCAAATGCTTGGTTTGCGATAATTATCCTTGTAGCAGTATCAATTGTGTTTGTTGCAATAGGTGCCTTCCTCTTCCCACACTTTGAAGATAAAACGAAGAAGATTTCCGAAATCGGAAGCAAGAGTCATTTCTTCCATTAATGTTAAGAAAACTACTGACAGACTGGTCAGTAGTTTTTCTGTTATTTATAATCATAATGAGCAAATAGTAAGGGAGAACTTGTGCTATAATATGTCTATGACAAAAGTAAACGAAGAACGTGTACAAGAAATTTTTAATAGTATTTCATCAGATTATGATAAAATGAACGCCATTATCAGTTTTAAACAACATGATTTATGGCGTGCTAAAACAATGAAAAGAATGGGAGATTTAACTGGTCTATCTATTCTTGATTTGTGTTGTGGAACTGGGGACTGGACTTTTGATTTATCTGAAAGTGTCGGCCCTTCTGGTAAAGTAATTGGTCTTGATTTTTCAGAAAATATGCTTGAAATTGCTAAGGCTAAACTCAAAGAAGAAGCGAAGAAAAACATTGAATTTCTCCAAGGAAATGCGATGGCTTTACCTTTTGAAAATGAAAGTTTTGATGTAGTTACGATTGGTTATGGTCTAAGAAACACACCTGACTATCTTACTGTATTAAAAGAAATTTTTCGTGTATTAAAACTAGGGGGCAGAGTAGTTTGTATCGAAACTTCACACCCCACATTGCCAATTTATAAACAAGCTTTTGAACTTTATTTTAAAAATGTCATGCCCTTTTTTGGTAAAGTTTTTGCCAAATCTTTAAAAGAATATCAATGGCTTCAAAAATCAGCAGAAGATTTTCCAGATGCCAAGACACTTGAGGAACTTTTTAGAAAAGCTGGTTTTGTTGCCGTAGACTATCAAAAACATGGCGGTGGAGCAATCGCAAGTCATTTTGCCACTAAATCCAAAAAACCTAAATCAAATATTCGTATTGGTAAAAAGTAATCGGTCAATAAAAAATAAAAATTTCGAGGAAAAAATATGCCTTATAAACGTTATGGGGAAATTTTTAAAAAACTACGAGAACAAAAGAATTTTTCGCTTTCCCATTTTTCAGAAATAGGTATTTCAAAAGCGAGTTTATCAAGATTTGAATTAGGTCAAACCATGATAAGCTTTGAACGCTTGGATAGTGCGCTGCAAGAGATGAATGTGACTTTAGCTGAGTATGAACATTTTATCAATAATTTTTCAATGGATTATAAAGAAGAATTTTTAGAAGATATAATTCTTGCGGATATTGCAGATGACGTCGATAAACTTCATAGTCTCTATTTAGAAGCTATGGAATATGATTCA
>SKEH01000123.1_pt1 | contig 53463 bp, 47 predicted proteins | sample 4826571 | NCBI WGS metagenome assembly SKEH01 (sample SAMN11008814, study PRJNA524170) | human gut metagenome | biome: Human fecal sample; material: Feces; isolation source: fecal sample from pouch patient p29 | host: Homo sapiens | place: Israel: Tel-Aviv | collected 2016-09-14 | reverse complement strand
TACTAAAGCCTAAATAATCGGCAATATATTGAAGTGAGTGCTTTTCATGATGAAGTGTTTCGATGACAACGCGGTCTTCAAATGATAAAATAGTGGTGCCCATAAAGGTCCTTCTTTCTAATGGAATGTTGTGGTGACACCATTAAAGACCTTTATGGGTTTTTCTGTCCACTAATATGTTCAACTTAAATTTTACAATCTACCAAATACTAAAAAAGTCATCCGTAGATGAGGTTTTCACCTGCGGGTGACTTTTTCGTTGCTAATTAAATGTGCCCACACCGTTAATTAGTAAATACCATCGTATGCCTTTTGGTAAAGGTCAATGATGTCTTGCTTCGTACCCTTACGTGGGTTGGAGAATGCGTTCCCATCCTTCAGGGCATTTTCAGCCATCAATGAGAAGTCTTCTGGCTTAGCACCGATTGCCTTGATGGATGATGGAATACCAACTGCCTTGCACATTTCACGCATCCCGTCGATTGACTTCTCGGCAGCTTGCATGGTGGTCAGGCCGGTGGTGTCGTAACCCATGATCCGGGCCAGTTCGGCGAACCGATCTGGGCAAGCAATCAGGTTGTACTCTTCAACCGTGGTCAGCAGCAATGCACAGCAAACACCGTGTGGAGCATCGTATTGACCACCGAGTTGGTGAGCCATGGCATGAACGTAACCCAGGTTGGCGTTGTTGAAGGCCATCCCGGCCAGCATTTCAGCTTCAACCATCTTGGTCCGTGCTTCAACATTTTGACCATTGGCAACAGCTTCTGGCAATGCTTCTTGGATCAGTTGGATAGCTTCCTTACATTGACTGTCCGTGATTGGGTTGTGGTCAACAGAAACGTATGGTTCGATTGCTTGAACAAAAGCGTCACAACCGGTAGCAGCAGTAACTGACTTTGGCACACCGAGCATCAGCATTGGGTCGTTGAAGGATACCAACGGAATGTTACGCCAGGAAACAACAACGAACTTCAGGTGGTCTTCTTCGTTCGTGATAACCGCGTGCCGGGTCAATTCTGAACCAGTCCCGGCGGTGGTGTTAACAGCCATCAGAGGTGGCAGTGGGTTGTCCAGCGTTTCAATTCCGGCCAACTTAGTGATGTCATCACCGTTAGTCAGGATAATACCGATTCCCTTACCACAGTCGTGAGCAGAGCCCCCACCAACAGTGATGATGGAGTCACACTTCTCTTCTTCGTACATCTTCTTACCAGCCTTGATGTTACGAATCTTTGGGTTAGGTTCAACACCGGTGAAGATGGCGTAGTCCACGCCAGCCTTCTTCAGTGATTCAATCGTTTGAACAACGGGGCCGTTTTCGATCTTTTCCAAGCTCTCTTGGGTAACGACCAGTGGCTTGTGCATGTTAAGCATCTTAGCACGGTCACCAATCTTGGCGATAACACCAGGACCAAAGAAGTTAACACTTGGCATTAAGAAATCAAATTGTCTATTCATAAATAGTAGCCTCCTCACGGCATTTGAATACGCTTCCATAATCACATAGTTTTTCAACAAATTCAAGGAAAAACGGTTATTTCTTGCAATCTACCATTTAAAAAACTGCGTGGCCACCTTATCAGCCTCTTGATCATCGTAAAACTGCATTCTCATCGAAAGTTCCTCCTCATTTTGCGGACCTGGTCATCAGGAAAGTTTAGGTAGTTGAGCGTGAAATGATACGTTTGACGAACATCAGTTATAATATCAAGCAACTCAGAATAATCACAATCAGCCAGTCGAGCAATGGGGATGGACCGGCTGTAGGCGTTGCGCGGCTGAATGTTGAGAAACAGATTATAGCCATGCTCCGGCTCATAGTAGACCACGGAGACCCAGTATCTGGTGCGCCAGTGATTGGTGAAGCAGCGCTTGATTCGCTCACAGATTTTTTCGCTTTCGGTTTCTTTATTCCAAGCTTTGTCCACCGGCATGACCTCCTACCAACTGGCTTCTTTCGATAAACGTGCCACCCTTCTCCAAGCTGGACGCCCGCATGATTGACGTCTTGCCAAAGCGTTTGCGGATGGCGTCAACGGTGTCTTCCAGCTTAACCATGTCGTATTTGGGCGGATTGAACAGATCGAGCTGCTCGCCATAGCGGTCAGCCAAGCGAGTCGCGGCCACGCTGATGCGGCGAACCGGCGATACTCCATCCCAGTATGTATAGAACAGATAAAGCAGCTGCCCATTGATGAGGTTTGAATCGACCGTTGAATCGGAAAGCTTCAGCGAGTGGGCAAAGCCGGTTTCTTCCGTTGGCGTGCTCAGCGAATAGCCGATTGAAAGGTACACGCCCCCTGCCTGCTTGTCGTGCGCGCGGAGCCGAGAAGCTACCTGTGAACCGATTTCTCGAATGACAACTTCAATCTCCTCGGCTCTCGTATAATCGTGCGGTAGGACCTGCGAATTGCCCAGGCTCTTGTCTTTTGGCAGGACTTCCTCAGCGAGGTCGGTGCGATCGATTCTCCAGGCAGAGGCGTACAGCTGCGCGCCGATAACGCCCATCTTTTCCTTGAGAATGAACGGGTCGGCATGAGCCAGCTCAGCCATAGAATGAATCCCCAGTCTGGCAAGACGTTTGGCGGTTCGCTCGTTGATGCCCCAGGCATCAGTGATCTTAGGGATGGACCAGATCTTTTTTTTGACCGTGTCATAGGTAATCTCGCCAATGAAGCGTGGATCATGCTTGGCATAGACGTCCAACGCAATCTTGGCCTGCAGCGGATTTTCGCCCACGCCTACCGTGGTAACCAGCTTCAGGCGGTCATGAACGGTCTTTTGGATCTTTTTAACGACCGCAATTGGATCATCCCCGAACAGTTTCCAGGAATGAGTGATGTCCAGAATCGACTCGTCAATCGAATACGGCAGCAGGTCCTCATCGGCCACGAACTCGCGATAGATGTTGTTGACCTCAATGTTCTTTTCGATGTACGTATTCATCCGTGGCGGCACCACAATCAAATGGTTGTCGTGCGGCAGATCACGCTGACGATTGACGTTGGAGATGCCGTAAAGCTTTTTGGCCATTGGAGATGATGCCAGCACCAGCCCGCCATTGGTATTTTCGGCTTCTGACATGACTACGAGCGGCGTGGTGAGCGGATCCAGCCCGCGCATCGTGCACTCAACCGTGGCATAGAATGATTTGTTATCAATGACCAGGAAAATTCCCCGCGGCTCTTCTGAACAGTCCATCTTGCTGCCCTCCTCGAACTTCTGTTTGCATTCTATTACAATGTGCGAATGAGCGTTCGTAAAGATGGAAATGATGATAAAGGGTTTGAGAGTAACAATACGGCAAGCAGGCCCGTGGAGATTCCACGAGCCTGTTTTTGATTGCCAGAACTGCACTATGACTGAGCTGAATTGTATTTGGCAACAGAGCCACGTTCCTTTATTTGATATGGCAACTCAACTGAAGAAACATTCTGGTTGGTCAAGTGTTCAATTGCCAACCGTCCCATCTGCTTGAATGGCTGATCAATCGTTGTGATTCCCGGATAGATCATACTGGCTACTGATGAGTTGTCAAAACCCAGAACTGCCAATTGCTCAGGTACTTTAATGCCGTGTTCCTGAGCGGCATAGATAACCCCGGCTGCGGCATCGTCACTGGCTGCAAAAATTGCCTCGGGAAGTTCTCCTTTTGCTAAAAGAAGTTCTGCGGCCTGCTTTCCTGCTGCAAACGAGTAGTCACCGGGAATAATAGATGGTGTAAGTCCAGCTGACTCCATTGCTTTTTGATATCCTGCGCAACGCGTTCTCCCAGTTTGCGGGTCGCTGGTATCTACGGCAATCAGAGCAATCCGTTGGTATCCACGGCTGATTAGATAATTGGTCCCTGTAGTGGCGGCTTTTAGGTTGTCGATGGAAATCATTGGTTGGTTGGAAACTTTGACGCCTAGAGAAATTAATGGAAGCTGCAGTTGATCAAGTAGTTTCAGATTGTTCTCATCAAATTGAACCGAAACTGAAATGATACCGTTGACTTTGCGCCCAGCCATTAGATTTAGGCATGTCTTCAGTCGTTCAGAGTCATTTAAGCCACAGTGAGCCAAGAGAATTCTTCCGCCATTTTGGTAGGCCCAATCTTCAATGCTGTCGATAATGGGGGCGGCAAAGCTCGTTGTGGCATTGGTTACGATTACTCCAATCAGATTTGAGGTCTGTGCAACCAGATTAACGGCAGCTTCGTTTTTTTGATAGTGTAGCTCATCTGCAATTTTCTCAACCCGACGGCGAGTTTTTTCGCTGTATCCCCCACTATGGTTTAATACGCGAGAGACGGTTGATGGAGTTACTTTTGCTAGTCTGGCTATGTCTTTAATCGTGGCCATCGGGATCCTTCTTTCGAAAAAAGTTATTGACTTTTTAAGTTAGCTGTATTTATAATATTCCGTGAAAACGGTTACTTATGCCGTTTTTATTATTTTAGCATTTACTCAAACGTTTGCGTAACTTTTATTTTTAATTTTTTTACAAGGAATGATAATAATGGCATATACACCAAAATGGTGGTGGCAAAATTCAGTTGTCTACCAAGTCTATCCACGGAGTTTTCAAGACAGCAATCATGATGGCATTGGTGATTTAAAAGGTATCATCAGTCGGCTTGACTATATTAAAAAACTAGGTGCTGATATTATCTGGCTCAATCCAATCTACCGTTCGCCAAACGTTGATAATGGATATGATATCAGTGATTATCGGGCAATTGATCCAACTTTTGGCTCATTGACCGACTTTAAGGAGCTGCTGACAAAGGCTCATGAACTTGGATTAAAAATAATGATGGATCTGGTGGTCAATCACTCATCAGATGAAAATGAATGGTTTAAGCAAAGCCGCCAAGGAAAAGAAAATCCATACCGTGACTATTATATCTGGCGTGATCCAGTCGATGGCCATGAACCAACTAATTGGGGAGCATACTTCTCTGGTTCAGCTTGGCAGTACGATGAGACAAGCGGTCAATACTACCTTCACCTGTTCGCTGTAAAGCAGCCGGATCTAAACTGGGAAAATGAAGCCGTTCGTCATTCGGTATACGACATCATGAATTGGTGGGCAGATCTCGGTGTCGATGGATTTCGAATGGATGTCATCAACTTAATTTCAAAACCGGCTGTCTACAAAGACGTTCCGACCGCGCCCGGAATGCAGTATGGCGATGTCGAGCCGGTTGTTGCCAATGGTCATCGGATGCACGAATTCCTTCAAGAAATGCATCAAGCTGTAATGGCCAAGCATGATTTGGTAACAGTTGGCGAAACACCTGGTGCTACAACAGATGATGCCAAGAAGTACGCCAACCTTGAACAGACTGAGCTGAACATGGTTTTTGAGTTTGAGCATGTCGGCTTAGACGGTAACGACAACCCAGCTTTAGGAAAATGGAGCGACAAAAAGGTCAGTCTGCCAGAATTGCGAGATAACCTGGTGAAATGGCAGACTCAGCTGAATGGTAAGGCTTGGAACTCGCTTTACTGGAACAACCATGATCAGCCACGCGTCGTATCCCGTTTTGGCAATGATGATCCAAAATATCGTGTCGTTTCGGCTAAAATGTTGGCAACAATGCTGCACTGTCTGCAAGGCACGCCTTATATCTACGCAGGTGAGGAACTGGGAATGACCAACACGACCTTTAACTCTTTGTCTGACTATCGTGATTTGGAGAGCATTAATGCCTACCATCAGCTGGTTGACGAAGAGCATCTAGTTGATGGAAAGACAATGAGCAGATATCTGGCAGTTCATTCTCGGGACAATGCCAGAACGCCAATGCAATGGGATGACAGCAAGAATGCCGGATTTTCGGATGCTGAACCTTGGATCGCGGTCAATCCCAACTATTCAGAGATCAACGCAAAGGCGGCACTGGCGGATCCATCATCCGTCTTCTATCACTACCAGAAACTCATTCAAATGCGCCATGACTTGCCAGTAATGACAGAAGGAAAGTTTGCGTTGGTCAATGGCAACGAATTGGATGAGCAGGTCTTTGCTTACACGCGTGATGATGGAGAAACAACGCTGCTTGTAGTAGCCAACTTTACTAAGGAAACAATCAAGCGAGAATACGCGGCTGGTCAAGGCAAGCTCTTATTAAGCAACTACGAGGATGACATGGGAGAAACTCTGCGTCCATATGAAGCTAAAGTATATGAATTCAGTTCAAAGAGGTAACAAGTAATATGGAAAATCAAAAAACAACTACGGGACTGCCGAGTCTACCAATAAGTACCCTGTTTGCCATGACTTTTGGGTTCTTCGGCGTTAACATGGCATTTTCGCTGCAAAGCTCGCAAATGGGAAGAATCTTTCAAACAATCGGTGCTGATCCGACCAAGCTTGGCTTCTTCTTCATTTTGCCGCCACTGATGGGAATGATCGTTCAACCATTAGTCGGCAAGTATTCTGACTTAACATGGAATCGATTTGGTCGTCGGATGCCTTATCTTTTGGTCGGCGCACCAATTGCGGCTTTGGTTCTGATCCTTCTGCCCAACGCGGGATCATTTGGTTTCGGGTATGGTTCATTAGCCGCGCTTTGGTTTGGTGCAATTGCGGTTCTATTCATGGATCTGTCTTCAAACGTCTGCATGCAGCCATTCAAGATGATTATTGGTGATATGGTTAACGAGGATCAGAAAGACTTTACTTGGTCCTGGCAACAAATCTTCTCTAACATGGGTGGAATTCTAGCAACCTTAATGCCATTCATCATGACGCTTTTAGGGGTTTCCAATACTGCTAAGAAGGGATCCTTGCCTAACTCAGTCATCTGGACCTTCTACCTGGGCGCAGCTGTACTGCTCTTAACCAGTATCTTCACGCTGGCCAAAGTTCATGAATACAACCCTCAAGACTATGCCAAGTACCATGGCGTTGATATTGCAGCCAATCAAGAAAAGCTTAGTTTCGCAACTTTGCTGAAGAACGCACCTAAGGCATTTTGGCAGATCTCTCTCGTTCAGATGTTCTGTTGGTTTGCGTTCCAATACCTTTGGACTTACGGTACTGGTGCTGTTGCAAAGAATGTCTGGAATGTAACTGATCCGTCAACGGCTGGCTATCAGGCTGCCGGCAACTGGTTCGGTGTTTTATCCGCGGTTCAGTCGATTTCAGCCGTACTGTGGGGAATGGTTCTGTCAAAGACCAAGCCAAACCAGCGCAAGACGATGTATCGTTTAGGTCTGGTTCTTGGCGGACTTGGCTTTATGTCAGTGTTCTTCATTCACGATAAGATGCTTTTGATTCTTTCTTTCGCTCTGATCGGCATTGGCTGGATTTCAATGAACTCGATTCCGTTTGCCCTGCTGACGACTGCGCTGGCCGGTAAGCATGAAGGGGCATATCTGGGATTGTTCAACTGCAGCATCTGCCTGCCGCAAATCATTGCTTCCGTTGCCAGCTTTGCCATCTTCCCATTGATTGGCAAGTCCATGCCGGGGATGCTCCTTTTGGCCGGTATTGTTTTTGCCAGCGGCGCACTGTTTGTCAGCCGAATTCAAGAACAGCCCAATGCTTAATTGAAGTAGTTTATCGTTTACTCATATCTATCCTAAAAATCTTAAAAATGAAATCCCTGTCTCAAAATCGAGGCAGGGATTTTATTTGTCAGCCATTTCAGAAGCCATTGTGTCGCGCAGAATTCGTAAATCGCTGATGGACGCATTGCGGAGTCATTTTGGGTAGCGAAACGTACTCGTTGAGGGTGCATTATAGGCGCGAACCGAGAAAATTGGTATCCACGTCAAATCCCCGTCACTGGCGGGCCACAGACTAGTCGGTGGTAGATTTCCCCTTATGCTCTTTAAATTACAGAAAACCGAAAAAGGAGATTTTTAAGTTGCTTGAAAAATCGGTACTATCCCCTGTCAAGTTGACACTTATAAAAACGAAAACACAATTTTCCTTATCCAACCAAATCGTGGTAATATTCCGCCACGGTTTGGTCATTTCTTTTAGCGGAAATAAACTGATTCGTGAAGTACATTATTCCAGCACGAACCTGTTCCTGTAACTCTGCTAGAGTTTGCGCCTTTGGACGATGCTCGAGCCAGATGCCTTTAAAATCTGCCCACCAGTGTTCCATTACGGCGTTATCCGCTGGTGTCCCAGGCGCCGATAGGCTATGCCTTACCTTCTCCTGACGGAGAGCTTCGTTGTAATTGGGGGACGTATATGCCGCTCCACGATCCGTATGGATCATTTCTGGAGTGGTTCCACTAGCCTTAGCGGCTTGGTTAAAGACTTTGATTGCGGCTTCTCTGGTCTCCGTTGGTGAGATTAACCATGCTGCTGGCCGTTGTCCATATAGATCTAAGATGGCGTGTAGACGGACTTTATTAGCGGTCCCGTAAGTCAGTTCTGTTGTATCTGTTACCCAAACCTGATTCGGCTTTTCTTGCTTAAATTGCCGATTTAGTAGGTTTTCATCTTGATAGGTTTGTTTTGCTCCCTGGCGGTCCTTTTTTGGCTGCCGGTAATCCGCCCGAATTCCATTAATTTTCATAATCCTGCTAACCCGCTTAATCCCCACTCTGTAACTTAATCGGCCCTCTTTATTCAATAGACGAACCATCTTATCGTATCCAACACTATCTTGATGCCGTTTTTCGATTCGCTTGATCCCCTCCAGTACTTCCCGTTCCTGCTGTTCGCGTAGCGATAATCTACGATTTAACCATTTGTAATACGCTTGCCGACTGATTCCCGCAGCTCGGGCCGTTTCACTAACTGTGTACTCGCCACTGCTGGTCATTTCTTGAACCGCTTGATATCGTTTGGCCGCTTCACCTCCCGGTTGCTTATTTCGATCAATTTTTTTGAGAAGGCAATCTGAACCTCTCTTTCACGTAATTTAGCTTTGAGGCCCCGAATCTCTTTGAGTAACTGTTTCTCACGGTCGGCTGGTTGCCTACCCCTGGTCTTGCCACGCCGGTCCTTTAGGGCCGTCCAATCGTTTGCTTGCTCGTATTTCTGTATCTAGGCATACGCTCTGAAATAGGTAATATCAAACTTTTGCGCTGCTTGCTTGTAGTCATGATTATGCTTCAAGACCCATTTAACGATTTCGATTTTCTCGTCATACGAGACCTTTCGTCCCATCTTCCGCACCCACTTTCTTACTGGTTCTTTACCATTATTGTAAAGGATGACCCAGTCACGAAGTTGGGATAATCCACGGATATCATACTTTAATGGGATTTCTTTGTTAGGAAGACGGTGATTTTGATAATCACCGACGGCACGAAGCTTAAGCTTCTTAGGGTACCGGCGATTATGTACTGGGCGCTCTAAATTAGCCAATCCGCCAGTTAGATACTGCTGGATCCAACGCTTTAAACTCCCTGCACCTACATTGTGATAATCAGCGAAAACCATGAGTGACTCGTTAACGTTTTGAAATTGACTTAATAAGCGAAGCTTAGTAGTCGTTGAATAGGTGATTTTCATAAAAATAGCCTCAAAAGTCATCACTTTTTATTTCTTAAAGTGACAACTTTTAAGGCTATTGTACGGCAGACCTAGTGCCTAAATACGACCTGCCCGGGAAGTCATTTGCCATCCTCCTTTACCCGGCACTCACCGTCGGCCGGCCCAGTTTAAACTGGTTTTTGAGCCGCCCGGCGATCATCATGGCGGCCACCAAGAAGATAAAGCAGGTGGCAAAACCGGCCTGGATCCCAAAGAGGGTCCCCCGGTGGCCCCACTGCCCCATTAAGCCGACGACAGAAACGAGCACCGCCGTTCCCAGCGAGGCCGCTACCTGACGGATGGTGTTAAAAGTCGCTACCCCGTCTGGCACCAGGTCAAAGGGTAAGATCCCCAGGGCGTGGGTTTGCAGGGGGATCAGCATCGAAACCAACCCCAGCTGGCGCACCGCCTGAAAGAGCGCTAAGACCACCGGCCCACTAGCGGCGCCAATCGTAGCTTGAAACAGGGTCCCCGCTCCGTCCACCACCAGTCCGAACAAGACCAGCCGCCGCACCGACAAGCGGTCGTACAACCGCCCGCTTAACCGCGACAAGAACCCCGTCACTAGCGCCCCCGGCAGGATCACTAGTCCTGACACCAGGGCGCTTTTTTGTTGAACGTTTTGCACTAGGAGCGGCAATAAGATGGTGTTGCCAAACATGGTCGCCACGATCAACATGTTGATCAAGGTTGCCACCACGAATTGATCATAGGCCATTACCGAGAAGTTAATCAAGGGCGCCTTAACCCCGCGTTGGCTGAAGTAAAAGATGACTAACGCGACCGCCCCGACAACTAAGAGCCCCAGCACCTGCCAGGTCCAAAACGGGCTGGTCGAAACGTTGGATAGCCCCATCAGTAATGCCCACAGGCCGATTGAGACAATCGCCATCCCGCGGGTGTCGAAGTGGGGGTTTTCGTTGTGGGGGATCCGGGGCAACTGGATCACCGCCGCCACTAAGGTGAGTACGGAGAAGGGCACGATTACCAAAAAGAGCCAGCGCCAGGATAGGTCGTCTAGGATTAGCCCCGACACGGTCGGACCAATGATCGGCGAGAAGTTAAAGGCCAGTCCAATGATCCCCATGATCGTCCCCTTTTTCTTGGGTTCGGCGTAGCGGATCGCCAAGACGTTGACTAGGGGCATCATGATCCCCGCCCCAGCCGCTTGAACCACCCGGGAAATCACGACCGTCCAAAAGGTGGGCGCCACCGCTCCCCCCACCGTGCCAACTAAAAAGACCGCCGTGGCGATGATAAAGAGGGTGCGAAAGGACCAGCGCCGAATCAGGTAGGCCGATAACGGGATCATCATGGCGTTCGTTAGCATGTAGGCGTTGATGATCCACTGCACCGTCCCCTCACTCACGCTAAAGACCCGCATTAACTGGGGTAACCCCGTATTCATCAGGGTGGAACACAATAACCCAAAGAAGGTCCCAAAGACCATAATGACTAGTGACCGTGCAATTCGTTGATCCTTCAATTTTCTTCTCCCGCTCCTAAGTAACGATAATTTCTTAAATATACCACTTAGCCGGGAACAAAAAAAGGCCGGGGAGCCCACCTTCCCCGGCCTCTTTAATCTTTATAACGCTGACTAATTTAACGGCCCCGCCGGTAAGGTCGGGGGGTTCCTTAAGATCGCTAGCGAGTTGATTTGGTCGGCGTGGAGCTGGTCAATTAAACCATCAACGCCGTCAAACTTAATTTCGCCGCGCAGCCGTTGTATCCAACTGACGGTGACGTGCTCGCCGTAAATGTTACCCTTGAAATCAAAGAGGTAAACTTCGATCGTCTTGTGCTTATTTTGCCCAAAGGTGACGTTGTAGCCCACCGAGGCCATCCCGCCGTACCAGTGGCCGTCAACCAAGAAGTTGACCGTGTACACACCCACGGCCGGGATCCGTTCGAGCGGGTCCCAGGCGACGTTGGCGGTCGGAAAGCCGATCGTCCGGCCCCGGGCCAGACCGTGAACCACGATTCCGCTGGTTTGGTACCGGTAGCCCAGGAGCTGGTTAGCGTCTTCCACCCGGCCCTGGTCAATCAGGTCGCGGATCCGGCTGGAGCCAATCTTTGCGCCCCTGGTTTCCTGTTTTTTAACCGTCACCACGTCAAAACGGCCGGCCGCGTACCCCACCAAGCGGTCCATCGTGGCGACGTCCTTTTTGCCATAGGTGTGGTCAAAACCGGCCACCACCGCCACCGCGTGCATCCTGACTAGGTAATCGCTGACGAACTCTTCGGGACTCAGGCTGCCGAGTTTGGCCGTGAAGTCAACCAGGTAAACCAGATCGGCGCCCAGCTGTTCCAGCAGGGCCAGCTTCCGGTCAATGGTGGTCAGGTAATGGACCCCCTCATCGTAGCGCTGGTAGACGATCCCCGGTAGCTTGTCGTAGGTCAAAACGGCTAGGGGGACCTGGCGGCGGACCGCCTCTTCTTTGGCCCGGGCGATCACCGCTTGGTGGCCGCGGTGAACCCCGTCAAAAAAGCCCATTGCGACCACTACCGGACCGTCCGGTACCTGTTGCTCTAATAGTGGATGGTGTACCTTTATTACTTCCATTGTCTTCCCTCTAACTATTCTTAAACATCTTTTCGGGTTGGTAGTGGCGCTCAACGTGCTTATAAACGGCCTTGGTGTCCCCTTGGTAGGTAACCACCACCCGCGGCTCTTGGGGGGTTACCTCGCTTTGCTTGAGCCAGCCACCGTTCTGAACGGCTTGCCACTGCTCGGCGTTGAGTGCCAGGTGGGGCAGGTCCTTGACGGCGTAATCAAGCGGGTACAAGTTGACCATCCCGCTCGCCGTGACCATGTCTTGGATATCATCAAGGCTCAGGGTCTGATCCAAGGTGAAGCCACCCGACTTTAACCGGGTCAAAGACGACATCACCCCCGGGTAGCCCAACTTGGCGGCCAGGTCGACGGCTAGGGTCCGCACATACGTCCCCTTGGAGCAGGCTACCTTAAAGCGGACCCGCTGGACTTGCCGTTCCTGGTCGTAACTGGTGGCTAGCAGGGTGAACCGGTCGATCGTCACTTGGCGCTTAGGGCGTTCCACGGTTTCACCAGCCCGGGCGTACTCGTATAAGCGCTTCCCCTTGACCTTCACGGCCGAATACATCGGCGGCACCTGGGTGATTTCCCCGGTCATTTCGGCCATTTTTTCCGCAATCATTTCTCGAGCGATGGGCACCGGCACCGGCTTTTGGTCGACCACTTCCCCATCGAGGTCTTCGGTGGTCGTCGCTAGCCCAATCGTCAATTCGCCGGCGTACTCCTTACCCGAGGCCATCAGGTATTCCACGGCCTTGGTGGCGTTGCCGATCGCAATTGGTAAGACCCCGTCCACGTTGGGATCCAGGGTCCCCGAGTGGCCGACCTTCTTGGTGTGTAAAATCCGCCGCAAGCGGGCGATGCAATCAAACGAGGTCATCCCCCGCTCCTTATAAAGTGGAATGATTCCGTCCATTGGTCTTCCTTTCTGCTCTGTAAAAAAGGCCCCAACGTCCACTAAACGAACGCTAGGGCCCAACTACTGTTAGAGCTCGTTATTTTTGTGAAGCTCGTTCAGCAGCTCGTCAATGCGACTCCCGTATTCAATCGATGGGTCGCGGACAAACTTAATTTCCGGTGCCTTGAAAATATTCAGGCGGCTCCCCAGCTCGCTGCGCACCAGCCCGGTCGCCTTATCCAACCCGGTTTGGGTTTTCTCGGCGTCCGAAGCCAGCTTCGACAGGATCGTGTAGTAGATCGTCGCTTGCTGCAGGTCACCCGTTACGTCAACGCCGGTCACCGTTACCCCGTTGACCCGGGGATCGCGGACCCGCTTTAAGAGGATGTCGTCGACTTCGCGCTGAATCTGTTGCGCGAGCCGTTCCACCCGGAATTGCTTATTCGGCATGGCACTCCTCCTTTACTTAACCGGAACTTCTTTCATGTGGTAAGCTTCGATGACGTCGTTTTCCTTGACGTCGTTGAAGTTCTTGATCGTCAACCCACATTCAAAGCCCATCTTAACTTCCTTAGCGTCGTCCTTGAAGCGCTTGAGTGAGCCCAATTCGCCTTCGTAAATGACCACGCCGTCACGGATCAGGCGGACCTTGGCGTCGCGGGTGATCTTACCGGAGACAACCATCCCCCCGGCAATCGTCCCGATCTTGGACGCCTTGTAAAGTTGCCGCACTTCAACTTGACCCAGCACTTCTTCTTCGTAAACTGGTTCCAGCATCCCCTTCATGGCGTCTTCAACTTCTTCGATCGCGTTGTAGATCACCCGGTGTAAGCGGATGTCGATGTTGTTAGTTTCGGCTTCGGACTTCGCCAGCGGAGTTGGGCGAACGTTAAAGCCGATGATGATGGCGTTGGAAGCTTCGGCCAGGGTAACGTCTGATTCAGAGATCGCCCCAACGGCCTTGTGGATGATGTCGACCCGCACGCCGTCAACCTGGATCTTTTGCAGGCTTTGGGCGAGGGCCTCAACGGACCCTTGCACGTCGGCCTTGATGATGATCGGCAGGGACTTCATTTCACCCTTCTTCATCGTGTCAAAGAGGTTGTCCAGGGTCACGTGACTAGTGCGGCGCCGCTTTTCATCTTCGGCCCGCTTAGCCCGTTCTTCCCCGGCGGCCCGGGCCGTCTTTTCGTCGTCAAAGACAACAAAGTGGTCCCCGGCTTCCGGCACCCCGTTGAGCCCGGTAATTTCGACTGGCGTCGATGGGGTGGCGTCCTTGATCCGCCGGCCGTTTTCGTTGGTCATCGTCCGGACCCGACCAAAGGTGTCGCCGACCACGATTGGGTCCCCTACGTGCAGGGTCCCTTGTTGAACCAAGAGGGTGGCTACGGACCCCTTCCCCTGGTCGAGGCGGGCTTCCACCACTGCCCCAGCGGCGTTTTGGTCTGGGTTCGCCTTTAATTCCATCACTTCGGCTTGCAGCAAGATCATGTCGAGTAATTCGTCGATGTTCTTGCCGAACTTGGCGGAAACCTTGACGTAAATCGTGTCCCCACCCCAGTCTTCTGGGATCAGGCCGTATTCGGTCAGTTGTTCCGTGACGTGGTCCGGGTTAGCGCCCGGCTTGTCGATCTTGTTCACGACGACGATGATCGGCGTGCCGGCTGCCTTGGCGTGGTTAATGGCTTCGATCGTTTGTGGCATCACCCCGTCATCGGCGGCCACCACTAGAACGGTGATGTCGGTGATGTTGGCCCCACGCGCCCGCATTTCGGTAAAGGCGGCGTGCCCTGGGGTGTCCAAGAAGGTGATCAACTTGTCGTTGTACTTAACTTGGTAGGCCCCAATGGCTTGGGTGATCCCGCCGGCTTCGCCTTCGGTCACGTGGGAGTGACGAATCTTGTCTAGCAAGGTCGTCTTCCCGTGGTCAACGTGCCCCATGACCGTCACAACCGGTGGCCGGTCGGCGAGGTTGGCGTCGTTGTTGATCCGTTCGTCAAAGAAGTGGTCTAAGTCGGCTACGTCGACTTGGACCTTTTCCTTGGCTCTGATCCCGTAGTCGGCCGCCAAAATTTCAATCGTGTCCGCATCCAGGGATTGGTTTTGGTTCACCATCACCCCTAACATGAAGAGCTTCTTGATGATTTCGGCTGGTGACCGGTGCAAGATCTTCCCGAGGTCCTGGGCGTTCATGCCGTTCATGTATTCCAATACGTCCGGCAGCGGCCGATCCTTGCGTTGGGTTGGGGCCTTAGGAGCCGTGTCGCGCAGGCGTTGGTTACCCTTGTTACGGTTCTTCTTCTTGTTGTTCTTCTTACCCTTTTTAAACCAGTGTGCACCCTGACCTTGACCGTTGTTATTGTTCCGGTTAGCGGCTTGGCCACCCTGGTTGTTGTTGTTGTTGTTGTTTTGGTTCCGCTTTTGGTTGCCGCCGTTACCGTTAGCATTAGCGGAACCGTTATTGCTGTTGTGGCGGTTATTGTTGCCGTTGTTGTTCCGGTTCCCCCGGTTGTTCCGGTTCTGGTTGTTTTGGCTGCCTTGGTTGTCCGGACGACTGGCTTCCTTCTTCGCCGGGGCCGACTGGTGTTCTTGGACCTTTGGTGCCGGCTTAACAGCAGCTGGCTTACCCGCCCCCTTGGCCATTGAACGCAGCTTGTTGGCTTCGTCGGAAGTGACGGAAGACATGTGGGTCTTAACGTCCATCCCCTCCTTTTTGGCTAAGTTAACCAGGTCCTTGCTTGGCATTTTGAGCTCTTTAGCTAATTCGTAAATTCTTTCTTTGGCCATACGCTCACTCTCCCTCATTTAGTTTGGTTGTTAATTGATGGATTTTCTTTGCAAACCCTGCCCCGGTAATTCCCACGATCGTGCGCGCCTGGCCGATTGCCTGGCTAATTTCCAGCCGGGTAAAATCGTTAACCACCCGCACTTGGTGGGTTTGACACTTATCGGTCACCTTTTTAATGGTTGCCTGGCCGGCGTCACTTGCGAGCAAGACAATCCGCACCTGGTCTTTTTGAAGGGCGGTTAAGACCATCCCTTCACCAGTCACTAGCTGTCCCGCGCGCCGGGCAAGCCCGAGGAGGTTTAAAATTTGCTGACGCTGATTAATCATTCTTACCGAACAGCTCTTGGCGTGCTTGTTGGTGATCAGCGTATTGAATTAACTCATCGTAAAATTCGTCAGTGAGCGTTACGCCAAAGGCCTTGTCAAAGGTCCGTTCCTTCTTAGCCTTTTGGGCAACTGCTACGCTCACGGCAACGTAGGCACCCCGCCCCGGCTTTTTGCCGGTTGGGTCAAGCGATACTTCGTTTTCCTTGTTCTTGACGACCCGGATTAATTCTCGCTTGGGCACCATTTCTCCGGTCACGATATCCTTACGCATCGGTATTTTTTTCTTTTTAACCATTTTTTCACCCCGTTGCTTTCTTGATAAGGATTAAGTCTAGTCTTCGTCTGCGAAGCTGTCAGCGGCTTGGTCAAGCTCTGGGGCTTGGGTTGGCTGCTCTACAACTTCTGCTGCTGGTTCTGGTTGCGCTTCTTCCAGGGCCGCCGCTTGGGATGACGACTTGATGTCGATCTTGTAGCCGGTCAGCTGTGCGGCTAAGCGAACGTTTTGCCCCCGCTTACCGATCGCCAGTGACAGTTGGTCGTCCGGTACGATCACGGTGCAACCACGGTGGATCCGTTCCTCGTGTTCGCGACCGTTTTCGTCGACGCTAGCCGGTTCATCGACTTCCCCGTTGTTTTCATCGAAGAGCACCCCTTCGACTTCGGCCGGGTTCAGGGCGTTGCGGATAAATTCTTCCGGCGCCTCTTCGTACTTAACGATGTCGATGTTTTCGCCGCCCAGTTGGTTGACGATCGCCTGAACCCGGGTCCCGCGTGGTCCCACGCAAGTCCCGACTGGGTCAACGTTTTCGTCGCGGGAGAAGACGGCCACCTTGGCCCGGTCACCGGCTTCACGCACGATCCCCTTAACTTCCACGATCCCCTGTTGAATTTCCGGCACTTCCTTTTCAAAGAGCCGCTTGAGCAGGTCCGGACTGGTCCGGGAAACGAAGACCAACGGCCCGCGGGCGCCGCTCTTGTCGTTGACCCGGGTCACGTAAACTTGGATCCGGTCGTGCACCCGGTAGTGCTCGTTTGGCATTTGGTCATGCTTGTTCATGGCCGCTTCCACACCGTCACCGAGGTTGACGTAGATGTAGCGTTCGTCTTCTCGTGAGACTTCCCCTTCGACTAAATCATCCTTTAACTTGTTGTACTTGTCAAAGATGATGTTTCGTTCTTCGTCCCGTAGCTTTTGCAACACCACGCTCTTGGCGGTTTGGGCAGCCAAACGACCGAAGTTGCGCGGCGTCACTTCTTCTTTGAAGATATCACCCAGTTCGTAACCGCGGTTAACCCGCAATGCGTCGGCCAAAGAAATTTCTTCCACGTCGTTAGTGACTTCTTCAACCACCGTCTTAGCGGCGTAGACCTTAAATTCACCGGTCCGGTCACTGATTTCGACTTCCACGTTGGCCGCGTTGTCTTCGTAATTCTTTTGGTAGGCGTTGGCCAGGGCGTCCTTTAAGGCCTCAATGATGACCTCTTTTTTGATTCCCTTTTCCTTTTCCAGGATGTCCATCGCGTCGAGTAGTTCTACCCGGTCTTCCTTCTTGCTCATTTTTCGACTCCTTCAACTCTTAAAACTTAATCGCTAAGCGGGCCTTGGCAACCTTGTCCCGCGGGATTACAACCTGCTTTTGGCGGGTTTTATCCATGTACTCAATGGTTAACTCATCCGGGCTCAATTGGCGAAGATACCCTTCAAACACCTTGTGGCCGTCAATTTGTTGGTACAAAGAAACGTTCACGTATTGGTCAAGGGCCCGTTGGTAGTCCACTTCTTTTTTCAGCGGCCGTTCAGCCCCTGGCGAAGAAACTTCCAAGAAGTAGGCCTGGGGGATCGGGTCTGGATCGGCGCTGTCCAGTTGTTCGCTCAACTGGTCGCTGACAAGGGCACAATCTTCCAGCGTGATGCCGCCTTCCTTATCGATGTAGACCCGCAAATACCAGCTCTTGGCTTCCTGGACGAATTCAACTTCGTACAGTTCAAAGTTGTGTTCAGCTAAGATTGGTTCCACCAGCGCCGTTACGGTCTCGACTACAGTCTTATTACTCATCTCGTCACCTCCCGTTTCATTACAATAAAAAGAGCGAGCATTTCTGCTCACCCCCTCAACGAGTTATTTCAAATACTAATATACCATTCTTTGCCCGCCCTGACAAGCTTGGCGACCAGCGATCTCTTTTCAGGGCTAAATTTTAGTCCTTTTTATAAATTAACCAGCGGCGCCCCCACCCTGCTTAACGACATGATTTCACTAAGGCTGGTGGCCGCCGTAAAGAGGGGCACCCCGTTACTCAGGGCGTAGTAGTTCAATGGTGCTATCGTGGTTTGCGCTTCGTCATCATTAACCACTGCCCAGACCCGTTGGTGTTCCAGCGTTGGCAATTGCTGGCTTGCCCAGACCTCGACCCGGAGCCCCGCTTGTTCAAGTTGAGCCCGTAATTTAGAGTTAGTAGCGGCAACTGGGTCAAGTAAGACGATTTGACCCTTCACCGGCGTTACTAAGCCATAACTATTAGCAAGCGCCTTGGCCAAAGCTACGGCCGGGCTTTCATCAATTCCAATTGTTTCCCCAGTTGACTTCATTTCCGGCGCCAACCGGCAAGTAAGTCCGGCCAACTTAGCAAAGGAAAAGACCGGCGCTTTGACGGCGAAGTGGTTACTTGGGGTTGCTAAACCACTTGGTAAACCTAAGTCGACCAAGGTTTCACCCAGGATTAGCCGGGTAGCTAGCTTGGCTAAGTGATACCCAGTCACCTTACTCATAAACGGTACCGTCCGGCTGGCCCGCGGGTTGACTTCAATCACATAGACCCGGTCGGCAACGATGAATTGAATGTTCATCATTCCCAGACAGTGGACCCGTTGACCAATTGCAATCGCAGTTCGAACAATTTCTTTTTGCTGGGCTGACGTCAGGCGAACTGGTGGGTACAGGGCCATCGAATCACCCGAGTGAATCCCGGACCCCTCCAAATGCTCCATGATCCCGGGGATCAAAACGTCGTGACCGTCGCTTAAGATGTCGACTTCGCACTCAAGCCCAGCTACGTAGTGATCAATCAGAACCGGTTGGTTGGGGGCCGCCTTCAGGGCCTTGTTGACGTAGGTTACCAATTCGGTTTCGTTTTCCACGACCGCCATTGCCCGACCACCCAGCACGAAGCTTGGCCGCACCATTACCGGATAGCCAACCACCGGTGCAATCACCTTGGCCTCGGCTAAATTGAGCGCCGTGGCCCCCTTTGGTTGGGCGATTCCAGCGTCCTTGAGTAATTCCTCAAACTGGTGGCGGTCCTCGGTCTGTTCAATCCCCTGGAGTGAGGTGCCCAGAATTTTAACCCCCCGTTTAACCAGTTCCTTGGTCAGGTTAATGGCCGTTTGACCCCCAAACTGAACGATCACCCCGCGTGGCTGCTCTAGGTTGACCACGTTCATGACGTGCTCAATCGTCAGCGGTTCAAAGTAGAGTTTGTCGGAAATTGAAAAATCGGTCGAAACCGTTTCGGGATTGTTATTGATAATGATCGCACGGTAGCCGGCCTCTTGAATCGCTTGAACGCAGTGGACGGTCGTGTAATCAAATTCGACCCCCTGACCAATCCGAATTGGACCAGAACCAAGCACTAACACACTATTACCCAGTGGCTGACTCTCGTTATTGCCCGGGAAATAACTGCTGTAATAGTACGGGGTCGCACTAGCAAACTCCCCGGCACAGGTATCAACGGTCTTGTAAACCGGGGCTAACCCCGCACTTTTAGCTAGCTGCTCAACGGTCGACAACGAACATCGGAGCGCACTGGCGAGCATGGCGTTGGTAAAGCCAAACCGCTTGGCACTAACCACTACCTCTCCCCCCTGCGATACTAATTCCCGCTTTAGTTGCCAAATGTGGGCCAGCTTGTGCAAGAAGAAGGGGCTGATCTTGGTCCATTCCGCTAAGTCAGCGGTTGAATAGCCCCGTTTAAGGGCGACGAAGAGCTCAAACAGTCGCAGGTCAGTTGGTGATTTAAGAGCTGCCACCAATTCCTGGTCGCTTAGCTGATCATCGTTAGCCGGCAGGAGGCTCGCCTGAACCCCAGGGTCAATTTCCAGCGAGTCAATTGCCTTTAAGAGCGCCTCTTCAAAGGTTAGACCAATGCCCATCACCTCCCCGGTTGCCTTCATTTGAGTCCCTAAGTGGCGATCGGCTCTACCGAATTTGTCAAAGGGGAAGCGCGGTAACTTAACAACTACGTAGTCGAGGGCTGGCTCGAAGGCAGCGATTGTGGTCTGGGTAACCGGATTGGTGATTTCACTCAAGTTAAGGCCAACGGCGATCTTAGCGGCAATCTTGGCGATCGGGTAGCCAGTCGCTTTGGAGGCGAGGGCCGACGAACGGCTAACCCGCGGGTTAACCTCAATCACGTAATAATCATCACTAATCGGTGACTGGGCCAGTTGAACGTTGCAGCCCCCTTCAATCTTTAGGGCGGCTACGATCGCTAGGGCTGCTGACCGAAGCCGTTGGTACTGAACATCCGGCAGGGTTTGGTTGGGCGCCACTACGATTGAATCACCAGTGTGAATACCGACCGGGTCGAAATTTTCCATGCAACAAACACTTATCTCGTCCCCGTTGGCATCGCGCATTACTTCAAACTCAATTTCCTTTAAGCCGGCGATACTTTGCTCAATCAGGCATTCCGTGACCGGCGACTGAGCTAGCCCCCGTTTAGCAATCAGCTCAAGCTCTTCCTGGTCGTTGGCGATCCCGCCTCCGGTTCCCCCAAGAGTGAAGGCCGGTCGAACGATTACTGGGTAGCCCGCTTCTTCGGCAAACTGACAAGCTGCCTCGACAGTGTGAACGGTTAGGCTCGCCGGTACCGGTTGCCCAATCTCCTCCATTAACTGCTTAAATTGCTCTCGGTCTTCGGCCTCCTGGATCGTTTGTAAATCGGTGCCTAAAAGAGTGACGCCGAACTTATTTAAGACGCCGGCTTGGTCGAGCTCGATGGCCAGGTTCAGACCGGTTTGCCCGCCCAGGGTTGGCAAGAGGGCGTCGGGGTGCTCCAGTTCAATAATCTCGGTTAATGACGGTACCGTCAGTGGCTCCAAGTAGACTTGGTCAGCAATTTGATCGTCCGTCATAATCGTAGCTGGATTGGAATTGACCAAGACCACCTGATAACCCTCTTCCTTAAGGCTGATGCAGGCCTGGCTGCCAGCGTAATCAAACTCAGCGGCTTGACCGATCACAATTGGTCCCGACCCGATCACTAAGATCTTGTGTAAATCCGTTCTCTTAGGCATTGACCGCCACCCCCGTTTCCATTAACTGTTTAAAGTGACTGAAAAAGTTCCGGGCGTCGTTTGGGCCCGGCCCGGCCTCTGGGTGAAACTGGACCGAAATGACCGGGTAGCCAACCAAGGTTAGCCCCTCTACCGTGTGGTCGTTGCCCTCAACGGCAGTTACCTTTAAGCCGGTCTTCTTGAGGCTGGTGGGATCAACGGCATAGCCATGGTTTTGACTGGTCATGATCGTTTGCTGTGAGGCCAACAGCGTCACCGGGTGATTAGCCCCCCGGTGGCCAAAAGGAAGCCGATAAGTGGTTGCACCATTAGCTAGGGCTAACAATTGGTGTCCCAAACAGATTCCCGCCAGCGGGTAGTCGTGTTCCAAACCTCGAATTAGGGGTAAGACCGCCTGGTAGTCCAGCGGATCGCCGGGACCGTTTGAAATCAAGACCCCGGCCGGGTTGAGCTCATGGACCTCGGCGACCGCCGCCGATGGTGGTAAGACGACGACTCGACACCCACAGTCCACTAAATTATCAATAATCCCCTGCTTCACCCCAAGATCGATCAGGGCAACGGTCAGGTTGGCGGTTGGGTCCGTAGCACCAGCGTTTCGAGCAGGAAGTTTCTGCTGGCCGACCAACCGGCTATATAAGTTCGTAAACTCAGTTGGGGTCACCAGCTGATTAACTAGCAGGGTCTTAATGGTGCCGTCTTCGCGTAAGTGCATGGCAATCGCCCGGGTGTCAACACCCTCAATTCCCGGCACGTGATGGTCGACTAACCAAGCATCCAAGGTCTGGCCAGTCGGTCCCGGTTCGTTTTCGAGCTGACGGACGATCACGGCACCAGCGGTCACTTGCTTGCTTTGACTTTGGCCGGGCCAAATACCGTAAGTACCGATTAGGGGGTTAGTAAAGGTTAGTAGTTGGTTTAAGTAGGATGGATCGGTCAGGGATGCTTGGTAGCCAGTCATGGCGGTGTTAAACACCAACTCTCCGGCCACTTGCGCCCCCAGGTCCCCAAAGGCGGTCCCCGGGTAGGTGGTCCCGTCCTCTAAGATGAGGTATTTATTCATTTTAACGGCTCCCTTATTCGTGTTATGTGTATAAATATTTAGTGACGATCATAACGCCCTTTCACTCGCCACGCAAGGAGTAATTTTGAAATAGCGGAATTTATTGGTTATTTATGAACATTTAACGCGTTTCATCCGTATTTTCTGGATAAAAATAAAAAAGATCTTGCTAATCCGGTCACCACGTTGTAGGCTGTTAGCAATCACAAAAATTTATAAAACTTGCATAAAAGAGATGAAGAAGATGAAAGTTGCCCTAATCGGGATCACCGGCTACGGCGGGATGGTCCTCTACCAAATGCTTAAAACCCACCCGAGGATCGACCAAGTTGATCTCTACGCCCGCCACTTGTCTGGCCCGACGCCCTTGAATCAGTTGGTCCCTAATTTATTTGATGACCAACCGGTATACCCCTATGACAGCCAAAAAATCTTAGCTAACGACGGGGCGGTCTTTTTTGCCACCCCAGCCGGTGTCACGAAGACCGCTGCCCGACCATATTTAACCGCCCACTTCCCAGTAATCGACCTCTCTGGCGACTACCGACTGAAAAACGGGGCCACCTATGAGAAGTGGTACCACCAATCCCCGGCCGCCACCGCCGACCTCAAAGTCGCCCACTACGGTCTGACCGACTTCTGTGACGCTACTGACGAGAATTTGATTGCTAACCCAGGTTGTTACGCAACGGCGACCCTCTTGGGCTTGGCACCACTCATCATCGACCAGCTGATCGACCTTGATACCATTGTGGTAGACGCCAAGTCGGGAACCTCTGGCGCCGGCAAAAAGCCGACGTCAAGCACTCACTTTACTCAGGTTAATGAAAACGCCCAGCTGTATAACGTCAATCACCACAAGCACATCCCCGAAATTGTTCAACAACTGCAAGCTTGGGATCCGGCCGTTGATGCTATCCAATTCAGCACCACCCTCTTACCAATTACCCGCGGAATCCTAGCGACCATTTACGCTAAACCCAAACCGGGCGTTAACAAGGATCAGGTGGTGGCTGCCTTTAAACAAACCTACGCGACCGACCCCTTTGTCCGTTATACCGGTGAAAACTTACCCACCATTAAGCAAGTGGTCGGTACCAACTACTGCGACCTGGGGGTCTTGTTCAACGAGCGCGCCAACACGATCATGGTGGCCAGCGTAATTGACAACCTGATTAAGGGCGCCGGTGGCCAGGCAATCCAAAACTTCAACCAACGTTTTAACTTCGCACCGACCGCTGGTTTACCGACGGCTCCCCTCCTGCCGTAGCTTCAAAAGAGAAAGGAATTGTTACCATGACTAAACACGAAATTAACACCTTAACCACTTTCACTTGGCCCAAGGGTTTTTATGCCGACGGGATACACGCTGGTCTGAAGGAAGAAAAAAAGGACCTGGGCTGGCTATATTCCAAGGTGCCGGCCGCTGCCGCCGGGGTCTACACCACCAACCAGTTCCAAGCCGCCCCGACCAAGCTAACGAAGCAAACCGTCAACTTGGACCACCAACTCCAAGCGGTGGTTATGAACAGCGCTAACGCTAATTCTTGCACCGGGCCCCAGGGCATGGTTAACGCCAAAACAATGCAACACCTAGCAGCCAAGAAGCTGGGCTTAACCGATCAGTTGGTCGGCGTGGCCTCAACTGGGATCATCGGCGAACCACTACCAATGGATAAGATCACAAACGGGATTAGCCAACTCAGCCTAACCAAGTCCGCCGCCGTGACCGAGGCGGTTTTGACCACCGACAAGCACCCCAAGTCGATCAGCGTCCAGTTTGAGTTCAATAATGAACCAGTCACCGTGACCGGCTTTGCCAAGGGGTCGGGAATGATCCACCCCAAGATGGCGACCATGCTAGGCTTTGTGACCACCGACGCTAAGATTGACGGGGTGGCCCTACAGCAGCTGTTAAACCAGCAGGTTGACGAAACCTTCAACCAGATCACGGTTGACGGCGACACCTCCACCAACGACATGGTGCTGGTCTTGGCCAACGGGATGGCCCAAACCTCACCAGTAACGGCAGATCCGGCTGGCTACGCCCTCTTTGCCGCCGCCTTCCACCAGGTGCTGAGTTTCTTAGCCAAGTCGATTGCTAAGGATGGCGAAGGGGCGACCAAGTTAGTCGAAGCCGACGTCTTGCACGCCTACAACCACGGCGAAGCCCAAATGGTGGCTAAGGCCATTGTCGGCTCTAACCTGGTCAAGGCCGCCATCTTCGGCGAGGACCCGAACTGGGGGCGCCTGATGGGGGCAATTGGACAAACCAAGGCCCACTTGGACACCAACCACGTTGACGTTTGGCTCAACGACCAACCCGTCGTCAAGGACAGTCAGGCCTATCTGATTGACCCACAGGTGGTTGCCAGCCACCTCCACGAAAACCAGGTAAACGTTAAAGTCGACCTCCATAACGGCAAGGCGCTCGGCCAGGCCTGGGGGTGTGACCTGACCTACCAGTACGTCAAGATCAACGCCTCGTACCACAACTAGGAGGGGCTTATGACAGAGACCATCGTTATCAAAGTTGGCGGCCACGCCAGTAAACTCTTAGACGACCAGTTCTACCACCAACTTGCCAAGTGGCGCGCCCAGGAAAAACACGTCTTGATCATCCACGGCGGCGGACCCCAGATTAGCCAGTGGCTGGACCTGATGAAGCTGCCTAACCACAAGGAAGACGGGGTCCGGGTTACCACCCCAGCCTGCCTAGAAGTGATTCAAGCCGTCTTATTAGGGGTGGTTCAACCGGCCCTGTGCCACCAGTTGACCACTCACCACCTCCCCGTGGTTGGCCTAAACACTAACGACCACCACTTACTAGCTGGTAATTACCTCGACCAGCCCCACTTTGGTAAGGTCGGCCAGATCACCGGGGTCAATCAGGCATGGCTGGACCAACTTCTGACCAACGAAATTGGCGTCTTAGCCCCGTTGGCCCAAACAGCCAGCGGTCAACTCTTAAACGTTAACGCTGACACGGCCGCCGCCGAAATTGCCACCCGACTTGGCGCCAGCAAGCTCGTCCTCTTAACCGACGTGCCCGGGGTCTTAAAGGCTGGCAAGGTCTTGCCACGCCTTGATCAGACCGGTGCCAACCAACTCTTCGCCCACCACCAAATCACGGCCGGTATGATGCCGAAACTAACCGCCGCTTTTTCCGCCCTAAAGAGGGGCGTTGCTAACGTTTCAATCACTAATGACCTCACCCAGTCAGGGACCGCCCTGGCCCACCAGGTCAGCGCTTAAAAGGAGCAGCCCATGAGTAATATTTTTAATACCTACAACCAATACCCCATTGACATCGTTGCCGGCCACGACTGGCACCTCACCGATAAAAACGGTCAGACCTACCTTGACTTCACCAGCGGGATCGGGGTTTGTAACTTTGGCTACAGCAACGAGCAAATCACCGATAACGTTTTCGAGCAAGCCACCAAGATTTGGCACACCTCTAACCTTTACCAAAGCCAATTGACCGAAGATGTCGCCGGCCTCCTTGCCGGTCCCGACAAGCTAGCCTTTTTCTGCAACTCGGGCACCGAGGCTAACGAGGCCGCAATGAAGTTCGCCCGTAAGACAACCGGGCGCTCCAAAATGGTCACCTTTCACAACAGTTTCCACGGTCGGACTTACGGGGCGATGTCCTTAACCGGTAACGGGGCGATTAAGGTTGGTTACGCCCCGCTGGTCCCGGACGTCACCTTTGGCGATTACAACAGCAATTCGGCCCTCTCCTTAATTGACGACCAAACCGCCGGCGTGATCTTGGAAGTCGTCCAGGGCGAAGGTGGGGTCATCAACGGTAAGCCAGACTGGTTGACCAAGGTCCAAACCGCCTGCCACCAAGCCGGCGCCCTCTTGATTATCGACGAAGTCCAAACCGGGATCGGGCGGACGGGCAAGAAGTTCGCTTACCAGCATTACAACCTGAATCCCGATGTGGTCACGGTCGCCAAGGGAATCGGCAACGGTCTGCCACTCGGGGCGATGCTCGGCAAAAAGAAGTTCGCCGCCACCTTTGGCCCCGGTTCGCAAGGGACCACCTTTGGCGGCAACAAACTTTCCTTGGCAGCGGCCAAGGGGGTCTTACAGCAGCTAACCCCGTCGTTTTTAGCGATGGTTGACGAAAAGGCCGCCAGCGTTTGGAACTACCTAAATGAAAAGATAGACACCCTGCCGGCGGTCGAAAGCATCTCGGGTCTCGGCTTGATGATTGGCGTTCACCTAAGCCCGGTGGTCGACGTCAATGACGTCATCACCCAACTGCAAGCAAAGGGCCTCTTAACCCTGTCGGCCAAGCACAACACTCTTCGCCTCTTGCCACCTTTGGTAATGACCGAACACGATCTAAAGAAGGGGCTGGACATGATTACGGATGTCTTAGAAAGCGCTGTAACTACGACTGCTTAAACAAAAAGAGACGATGACAAATTTGCCATCGCCTCTTTTTTATTCGCAGATATTAATGTAGTCGCTAACCCTTGCCTTAGCTTAGCCAGCCGACCCGCCGAGGAGGTTAGTTGCCACTCCCATTACAGCATGTCAAACAAGGACAGCTGGTTTTCGTCTGGGAGTTGGTCTAAGACGTGGTTGACGGTCATAAACTCGATCAAGGTCTTGGAGACCTTCCCCCGTTCGGAGAGGTCTTGCTTGGACAAGAAGGGCTTTTCCTCCCGGGCGGCCACGATCTGCTTGGCCACGTTGATCCCCAGTCCCGGGATCGCCCGGAACGGCGCAATCAGGGTGTCGCCATCAATTAACCAGTCGGTGGCGTCGGAGCGTTCGATGTCGACCATCTTAAACTTAAAGCCCCGCTCCAGCATTTCGTTAGCCAGCTCCAGGATTGTCAGCAGTGACTTTTCCTTGGCCGTGGCTTCGTTGCCCTTGCTGGTAATTGCTTGCATCGCTGACTTAACGGCTTCCTTACCGTGGCTCATGGCGACGACGTCAAAGTCATCGGCCCGCACCGAGAAGAAGGCGGCGTAGTAAACCAGCGGGAAGTAGACCTTAAAGTAGGCAATCCGCAGGGCCATCAAGACATAGGCGGCCGCGTGGGCCCGCGGGAACATGTACTTGATCTTCAAACACGAGTCGAGGTACCACTGCGGCACGCCGACTTCGGTCATCTTCTCTTGCCACTCTTCGGGGATCCCCTTTCCCTTACGGACGTGTTCCATGACCTGGAAAGAGGTTTCCGAATCCAACCCGTAGTGGATCAAGTCGGTCATGATGTTATCCCGGCACCCGATCACGTTGGCAATCGTGGCGGTGCCGTTTTTAATCAGTTCCTGGGCGTTATCGAGCCACACCCCGGTCCCGTGGGAGAGCCCGGAAATTTGCAGGAGTTGGGAATAGTTTTGCGGGTGGGTGTCTTCTAGCATCCCCCGCACAAAGCGGGTCCCAAATTCGGGCAGCCCGAGCGTCCCGGTCTTGGAGTTGATCTGTTCTTCGGTCACCCCGAGCGCTTCGGGGCTGGAGAAGAGGCTCATCACCCCGGGGTCGTCCATCGGGATCGACTGCGGGTTGATCCCCGACAGGTCCTGGAGGGCCCGGATCATGGTTGGGTCATCGTGGCCCAGGATGTCCATCTTCAAAATATTGTCGTGGATCGAGTGGAAATCGAAGTGGGTCGTTTCCCAGGCCGCCGATTGGTCGTCGGCCGGGTACTGAACCGGCGTGAAGTCGTAAATTTCCATGTCGTCGGGCACGATGATGATCCCGGCCGGGTGCTGGCCGGTCGTCCGCTTGACCCCGGTCGCCCCGCTGGCCAGCCGGTCCTCTTCGGCGCCGCGGAACTGAACTTCCTTGTCACGTTCGTAGGCCTTGACGTAACCGTAGGCGGTCTTATCGGCGACCGTCCCGATCGTGCCGGCCCGGTAAACGTTATTTTCACCGAACAAGACCTTCATGTAGTTGTGGGCGATCGGTTGGTAGTCCCCTGAGAAGTTCAAATCGATATCCGGAACCTTATTCCCCTTAAAGCCCAAGAAGGTTTGGAAGGGGATGTCGTGGCCGTCACCAATCATCTTGGTCCCACACTTCGGGCAGTCCTTGTCGGGCAAGTCAAAGCCCGAGGAGTATTCCCCCTTGGTGTAAAAGTGCGAGTACTGACAGTTCGGGCAGCGGTAGTGCGGCGGTAGTGGGTTAACCTCGGTGATCCCAGACAAAGTGGCGACCACACTGGAGCCGACCGACCCCCGTGACCCGACCAGGTAGCCGTCCTTAGTTGACTTGGCCACCAGCCGCTGGGCGATCAAGTAGTGGACCGAGAACCCGTTGGAAACAATCGAGTTCAGTTCCAATTCAACCCGGTCCTTAACCAGTTGCGGCAGCGGGTCACCATACCATTCCTTGGCCGTCGTCCAGGTCCGGTCCTGAATTTCTTGTTCGGCCCCCTCCATGTGCGGCGGGTACAAGCCGGCCTTAACCGGGCGGATCCCGTCGTCGACCATGTCGGCAACCAGGTGGGTGTTATCAACGACAATCTGCTTGGCGACGTCCTCGCCCAGGAAGGAGAAGAGGTCGAGCATCTCGTCGGTGGTCCGGAAGTGCACGTCGGGGCGCTCGGTCCGGTTCAAGGGGTTGGCACCCCCCTGGGAGTTGATCAGAATCTTACGGTAAATGGCGTCTTCGGGGTTAATGTAGTGGGCGTCCCCGGTGGCCACGACCGGCTTATTCAGGGCGCTGCCGAGTTTTACCATGTTCTTTAAGATGTCTTCTAAGTGGGCCTGATCCGTGATCACGCCACTCTCTAACAGCGGAGCATAATTAGGCTTGGGCTGGACCTCGATGTAATCGTAAAATTCTGCCAACCGTTTGGCCTCGCCGTAACCCTTTTGCATCATGGCGGTGAAGACTTCCCCGTCGGCACAGGCGGTCCCGAGCAAGAGCCCCTCCCGGTAGCGGTTCAAAACCGAACGCGGAATCCGGGGTACCCGGGCAAAGTACTCGACGTTGGACAAAGAAACTAGCTTGTAAAGGTTCTTCAAGCCAGCCTGGGTCGCCGCCAAGATGGTGACGTGGAACGGCCGGGCGTGGCGGTAAGCCCCGTTGTCAGTCATATGCTTGTTCAAGTCGTCGACGTAGGTCACCCCGTAGCGCTCCTCGGCGTCCTTTAAAAAGATCGCCAGCAAGTGGCCGGTAGCTTCGGAGTCGTAAGAGGCCAAGTGGTGGTGCTCCAAGGAGACCTTAAAGCGCTTGCTCAGGGTGTTCAAGCGGTAACCGCGAAAGTCCGGGTGCAAGAAGCGGGCCAGCGGCAAGGTGTCGATGACCGGCTGCTTGATTTGCCCCATCCCGTGCCGTTCGTAGGCCACGTTCATAAAGCCCATATCAAAGGAGACGTTGTGCCCGGCTAACAGCGAGCCGTCCGCAAAGTCGTCAAAGAGCTTGAGGACCTCTTCTTCGGTCTTGGACCCCTGCACCATGTCGTCGGTGATCGAGGTCAGGGCGGTCGTTTGTTCCGACAGGTGGAAACCCGGATCGATGAATTGGTCGAAGTGGTCTAAGACCTCGCCATCTTGCATCTTGACGGCCGAAACTTGGATGATCCGGTCGTAGATGGCCGACAGCCCGGTCGTTTCAATGTCGAAGATCACGTAGGGCTGGCCCTTGAGCGGCAGGTGGTTTTCGTTATAAACCAGCGGCACCCCGTCATCAACCACGTTGGCCTCGACGCCGTAGAGCATCTTAATCTTGCTTTCGTCCTTTTTCCCGTCGTACGAGGAGCTAAAGGCCTCCGGGAAGCCCTGTAAGCCGGCGTGATCGGTAATGGCGATCGCCGGTTGGCCCCACTTAATCGCCTGCTTAACGTATTCGCCGATCGTGTTGGTGGCGTCCATCGTCGACATGGTGGTGTGGAGGTGTAACTCAATCCGCTTTTGGTCGGCCGGCGCCGTGTCCTGGCGTTCCTGGTGGGAGACCTCGTTAATGTCGCGGGCGTTAATCACCAGGTCGCGCATGTAGGTGTCTTCTTGCACCGAACCGCGGACCTTGACCCACATCCCCTTTTCCAGGGCGGCAAAGAGCGGCTTATTGGTCCCCCGCCGGTCGGAGAACATCTTAACCGAAAACGAGGAGGTGTAATCGGTAATCTCTAGGATCAGGATCTGGCGCTCCGAGCGCAGTTCCTTGACCTCCTTGGCAAAGACGTACCCTTCGACGACCACCTGGCTCTCCTCTTCGGTGATCGTGGCCATCCGGGTCACCTGATCGTTCGGCCCGAGCTTTCTGCCGATCACAATTGGGCCGTCGGGGGCCGCACTGGCGGTCGCCTGTTGCTTTTGCTTGGCTTGTTCGATCTGGGCGCGGGCCTGTTTAACCAGCTCCTCGTCGGCCTTTTGTTGCTTGGCCTTTAATTCCTCAATCTTAGCTTGGGACGCACTCTGGTCGACCAGGGTGTGGATATGAAAGGCCGGAAAGCCCACCTGCTGGTAGCCCTCCTCGATCTTGCCTAGGAGCTTGGTGGCAAAGATCTGTTCGACGGCCTCGTTTTCCATCAGCAGGCTCACCCGCCCGTCGTCGAGCTCCGGCGAGGTCTTTAAGCAGATTTCCTGGGCCATCGGCGAATTGCCGGCCACCATCCGGACCACGTAAGGCCAGTAGTCGCTAATCAAGTTTGGGACCAGCTCCCCTTGGTCGGTCGTGATCTCAAAGCGGACCTGGGCCTTGGCCAGTTGGTGAAAGGAAACCGCCGTTTTTTGTTCCAGCTGGGTGAAGACGGCTAGCGGCAAGACCTCCCTTAAGTGAAGGTGCAACTCCCACACCCGTGACTGCTGGTGAACCACCACTTGGTCAATCGCCCCGCCCGTTAAGTGGGGGTCGGCATAGTCAATTTGCTCCAGTAACTTTTCAAACTGTTCCTGTTTGCTTAGGGCCACAAAATCCCTCCTCTTTCTAACACGCCGTCAGGGCGCACTCTTTCAAACGTTTGTTCGCAAACTAAATTCTAACATCTTACTGGGTGAATGCAAGAAAAAACAAAAGTGGCCGGTGAAATCCCCGAACCACTTTCGCTTGTTATTCAGCCGTTTGCTTAAGCAAGATGGCGATGTTGGTGGCCAATTCTTCCTTGTGCACTTCCAAGGTTTCACCGGTCTTGCGGATCTTGATTTCCACGATCCCTTCGCCGGCCTTCTTACCGACCGTGACCCGGATCGGCACCCCGATCAAGTCGGCGTCGGCAAACTTGACCCCGGCCCGTTCCTTGCGGTCGTCAACGAGGACTTCGTAGCCGGCCTCTTCTAGGTTGGCCGTAATTTCTTCGGCCATGGCCATCTGGTCTTCCTTCTTGGCGTTAACTGGAATCACGTGGATGTCAAACGGTGCCACGGCTTGCGGCCACACCAGCCCGTTTTCGTCGGCGTTTTGTTCGGAAATGGCGGACAGCAGGCGGGAAACCCCGATCCCGTAGCAACCCATGATCATCGGCACGTCGCGGCCATTTTGGTCCAGCACCGTCGCCCCAAAGACCTCGGAGTAGTGGGTCCCCAGCTTGAAGATGTGACCAATTTCGATCCCGTTGGTGAACTTGATTGGTAAACCGTCCGGCGCCGTTTCGCCTTCTTGAACGGTCCGGAAGTCGCCAAACCGATCCACCTTAAAGTCGCGGTTGAAGTTGGCGTTGATGTAGTGGTAACCATCGTCATTAGCACCCAGGGCCATGTTAATCATCCCCTGCAGGTGTTGGTCAGCCAGGATGGTGACGTCTTCTTTGACCCCGATCGGTCCCAAGGAGCCCGGGTGTGCGCCTAGGTACTTTTCGGTGTCTTCTTCGGAGGCCATCAACAATTCTTCGCAGCCCAGGTAAGAAGCGACCTTGGTTTCGTTAACCTCGTCGTTGCCCCGCATCAGAACCATCACCGGCTTAAGCTCTTCGCCTTCAAACTTGGCTAAGAAGACCATGCTCTTTAAGATTTGGCTGGCTTCCAGACCCAGGCTTTCGGCGGCTTCGTCAACCGTGTGGGCGCCCGGGGTCGCCTTCTTGGTCAATTCGGCCTCTTCACCGATTTGCTTCGTTGGGGTGAACTTGGTGGTTGCCTTTTCCAGGTTGGCGGCGTAATCGCCGTCCGTGTAGGCAATCACGTCTTCACCAATTGCGGCCGGGGCGGAGAATTCTTGGGAGTTCTTGCCCCCCATCGTCCCGGAATCGGCTAAGATCACCTTGTAATCAAGGCCAATCCGGTCAAAGATGTTGCGGTAGGCCTTAGCTTGCAGATCGTAAGCCCGGTCTAAGCCGGCTTGATCGGCAGAGAAGGAGTAACCGTCGAGCATTTCAAATTCCTTGCCCCGCAAGATCCCGTAACGCGGCCGGTCCTCGTCGCGGTACTTATCTTGTAGTTGGTAAACGACCAGCGGCAGCTTCTTGTAGGAGTGGATGGCGTCACGCAGGATGGAGGTGACCGTTTCTTCGTGGGTCGGCCCCAGGATGAAGTCGCGTTCCCGGCGGTCCTTTAACTTAAACAGGTTGTCCCCGTATGCGTCGTAACGGCCAGATTCCTTCCATAAGTCGGCCGGCAAGAGTCCCGGCAGGAGTATTTCGACCGCCCCGGCCTTGTCCATTTCCTCGCGGATGATTTGTTCAATCTTACGGATGACCCGGTAGGCCAACGGCAAGTAGGCCCACACCCCGGCGGAAACTTGGTAGATATAGCCCGCCCGGACCATCATCTTGTGGGATAAGACTTCGGCGTCTGCCGGTGCTTCCTTTTGGGTTGGAATCAGCATCTGTGACTGCTTCATAAATCGATTCTCCTTCTTCTTCAAAAAAATTTGTTAATGGATAAAGTAGCGTTGAATGTCGTTATAGGTCACAAGGACCATCAGGATCATCAAGAGGGCAAAGCCAGCCAAATTCAAAATCCCCTCCACTTTTTCGGGAATTGGCCGGCGAATGATGCCTTCGACAATGTTTAAGAGGAGCTTCCCCCCGTCTAAGGCCGGGATCGGAATCAGGTTAACGATCCCTAGGTTAATCGACAGCATCGCCAAGAAGGCGAGGATGCCGTTAATCCCTAACGAGGTGGCCTGCGAGGTGCCAGCGTAAATTGCCACCGGCCCCCCCAGGTCGTTTAAGCTAAAGCCGTGCGTAATCATGTGGCCGAGCACCGCAAAGATCAGGGTGCCGGCGGTGATAAATTGGCGCCAGCCGTAGTTAATGCGGGCGACCGGATCAAACTTCTCCTCTTCTCTGATCCCGATCATCCCGACCGTTTGGCTCCCCTGTTTGGTGGCCTTAGGCGTCACGGTGGTGTGGTAGGTCTTGCCATCGCGCTGGTAGGTAACGGCGAGCTTCTTCCCCGGGTTAGGGGAAATTGCCTGGGAAATATCGTTCCAGGTGCTGACCTTGGTCGTCGCCACCCCGGTAATTTTATCGCCGCTCACCAGGCCGGCCTTGGCAGCCACCGAATTCTTGGTCACCCCGCCCAAAACGTTGGAGTTGGTGGGGATCCCGCTCAGGGTAAAGCCCAGGATGATGAAGACCAGCAGGGACAAGATGAAGTTGTTCATTGGCCCGGCAAAGTTGGTCATCATCCGCGCCGGTAAGCTGGCCGATTGGAACTGAACGTCCTTGGGGGCGATCCGCACCTCGGTCCCGTCCCGTTCGACGATCGTCGCGTCGTGATCAACCGGGTAGGTCTTGACGGTTTCTTCATCATCATTTTCGTACCCGGAGATGATTAACTTATCCTCCAGGTCGCTGTCAACGATCCGCAGCGGAATCCCCTCCAACAGGGTTTCCTTTTCGCTGGCGTTGATCAGGGTCACCTTGCCTTCCTCATTGGTTTGCAAGGTCACCGGCGTCCCGGGACGGAGTTCGTCTTCATCTTCATCGGCCCCGGCCAGGCGGACGTAGCCCCCAAGCGGCAGGATCCGGATGGTGTAGGTCGTCCCGTTTGAACGCCGCCACCAAACCTTGGGCCCCATCCCAATCGAAAACTCGCGTACTAAAATCCCGGCCCGCTTGGCAAAGTAGTAGTGGCCGAATTCGTGAACGAGCACCAGGATTCCGAAGACGATGATAAAAGTAATGATGGTGATGATCAAAGAATCACTCCCTTCGCTAGACTAGAGAATGCCCAGCAGCGCCATGGCCGGCAAGACCAGTAGCATGGAATCAAACCGGTCCAAGATCCCCCCGTGCCCGGGCAGGATCTTACCGGAATCTTTGACCCCATAGTACCGTTTGAGGGCCGATTCGACCAGGTCGCCGAACTGACCGAGGATCGACAAAAGCAGGGTCAAGACGATCATGACCGCTAAGTTGTCGTAACCAACCGGGAAGAAGGTCAAGTAGACGGCCAAAATGACGGTCGCCGCTACCGTCCCTAAGACGGACCCTTCCCAGGTTTTGTTGGGGCTGACGTTCGGGGCTAACTTGTGCTTACCAAACTGGCGTCCAAACAGGTAGGCCCCGGAGTCGGTTAACCAGACAATTAGCATCCCGTACAAGAGGGTTTGGAAGTTGACGGCCCGGGCAACGGTAAAGGCGTTAAAGCCCATCCCGATGTAGAGCATCCCGAGGGTCAAAACCCCGGCGTCGTCAAAGTTAAACCGTTGCTTACGAATGACGGTGTGTAAGAGTAGAAGAGCCACCATTACGTAAACCAGGGTGAGCCGGCCAATTTGCTCCGGCAAAAAGTCCAGCCAGGTCTGGGGCACGATCATCGCCGCCACCCCCAGGTAGGAAATAATCGCCTCAAAGGAGATCAAAAACATCTTCTTCATCAAGAGCAGTTCGCTCATGGCGACCATTCCCAAGACGATGGCAGCCAGCATCAAAGGCCAGCTACCGACGATAATCAGCGGGATAAATACAATTAAGGCGATCACCGCCGTAATAACCCGTGTTTTCAAATACGTTACCTCGTTTCTACTTATTATTTAAGCCACCGAAGCGTCGGTGACGAGATTGGAAGGTGGCCAAGGCCCGCTTGAGGTAGTCACCGTCAAAGTCGGGCCAGTGTTCGTCAACAAAGACTAATTCGCTGTAGGCCGCCTGCCAGAGCATAAAGTTACTAAGCCGTTCTTCCCCGCTGGTGCGGATAATCACCTCGGGGTCGGCGAATTGACCGAGCGGCGCCGTCATCATTTCCCGGGAAATCAACTCCTCGGAAATGGCGTCCGGGGTCAGCTCCCCAGCGGCGACTCGCTTTGCAACCGCCTGGGTCGCCCGAACGATTTCGTCACGCCCGCCGTAGTTTAGGGCGAAGTTTAAGACCATCCCGGTGCAATCCTTGGTCGCATCCAGGGCGCCTTGCACCGCCTTTTGGGTCCCCGCCGGCAACTTGGTGGTGTCACCCATCACCATCACCCGGACGTTATGGGCCACCAGGTCCGGGACAAAGGTATTAAAAAAGCGGATTGGCAGTTGCATCAAGAACTTGACCTCAGTTGAGGGGCGTTTCCAGTTTTCCGTTGAGAAGGCGTAGAGGGTTAAGGCTTTAATCCCGAGGTCGCTAGCAGCCATGGTTACCTTTTTGACCGTCTGCATTCCCTGTTGGTGGCCGGCCACCCGCGGGAGGTGGCGGGACTGGGCCCAGCGCCCATTGCCGTCCATGATAATGGCAACGTGGTGCGGAACCCGGCTCCGGTCTAACACCGGCTCACCAACCGGTTCCACTTGTTTTTGTGAATCCATCTTCATTCTCCATTTCAGAAAATTTTCGCATCATCAACATCTTACCAGATATTAGGGCGGGGGGCTACTCACCTTCGTAACGAAAAAAGCCCGCCGGCCACCCCGCGGGGTTAGCTGGCGAGCCGAAACTGCTTAGCCTTCCAACAGTTCCTTTTCCTTGTCAGCGGCGATTTGTTCCAGGTTCTTGATACCGGCGTCGGTTTCTTCTTGGACCTGCTTTTCCAGGTCGTGGAATTCGTCGTCGTTGAAGTCGCCGTCCTTGTTCCCCTTCTTGAGGTCGTCCATCGCTTCCCGACGAACGTTACGAACGGCCACCTTGGCCTTTTCCATTTCCGCCTTCACGTCTTTAACCAGTTCCTTACGACGGTCTTCGGTCAGTTGCGGAACCACCAGCCGAATCGTTTCCCCGTCGTTTTGCGGCGTCAAGCCGAGGTTGGATTCGTAAATGGCCCGTTCGATGTCCTTTAAGGTCGTCTTGTCGTACGGCGAGATCAACAGTTGGCGGGCTTCTGGGATCGTGATCGATGCCAGTTGGTTAAGCGGCGTCGGGGCGCCGTAGTATTCAACCGTTACCGGGTTTAAGAGGCTCGCGTTGGCCCGGCCGGCCCGGATGTCGGCTAAGGTCCGCTTCAAGGCATCACCGGACTTGGCCATCTTTTCCTTTGCTTCTGCGAGAATTTCTTTTCCAGTCATTATTTTTCCCCCTCAATCGTGGTCCCAATCTTATCACCGCGAACCACTTTCAAAATGTTACCAGGCGTGTTCAAGTTGAAGACGACCAGCGGAATGTCGTTGTCCATCGAAAGGGTCGAGGCCGTGGAGTCCATGACGTTCAAGCCCTTTTCGATGATGTCCATGTGGGTCAGTCGTTCAAACTTAACGGCGGATTCGTCCTTGTTTGGATCGGCGGAGTAAACCCCGTCAACGCCGTTTTTGGCCATCAAGATAGCGTCAGCGTTCACTTCGGCGGCCCGCAAGGCAGCGGTAGTGTCCGTTGAGAAGTACGGGCTCCCCGTCCCCCCCGCGAAGATCACGATCCGGTTCTTTTCCAGGTGCCGGATGGCCTTGCGCCGGATGTATGGTTCAGCGATTTGACGCATTTCAATGGAAGTTTGGACCCGGGTTGGTACCCCGATCCCTTCCAGCGCGTCTTGAAGTGACAGGGCGTTCATGATCGTCCCGAGCATCCCAATGTAATCGGCCTGGGCACGTTCCATCCCCAGCTTTTCACCGGTGATCCCGCGCCACATGTTACCACCACCGACAACGATTGCTACTTGAACTCCCAGGGCGTAAACTTCCTTGAGTTCCTTTGCCACCGTCTTTAATTCCGGGGGGTTGATCCCAAAGCCTTGGTCACCGGCGAGGGCTTCCCCACTTAACTTCAATACTACTCGCTTATATTTTACGTCAGCCATTCCATATCCTCCTGGTCTGGGTCCTGTTTTTCGCACAAAGGGACGTACGAAATTGTACGCCCCCCACGGTCAACCGATAATTACTTGTTCAGTTGTTCTTTGATTTCTTCAGCCAGGTTAGTTTGCTTCTTTTCGATCCCTTCCCCAACTTCGTAACGGATGAAGGACTTGAGCTTCCCGTCCTTGGAAGCAACGTACTTTTCAACCGTCAGGTCTGGGTCCTTAACAAAGTCTTGGTCTGCCAAGCAGATTTGGGAGAGGAACTTGTTGAGGCGGCCTTCCACGATCTTGTCAACGATGTTAGCTGGCTTGCCTTCGTTCAAAGTTTCTTCCTTGAAGATGCCGCGTTCGTGTTCCAGGCGTTCGTCGGAAACTTCGCTGCGGTCGAGGAATTCTGGGTTAACGGCAGCAACGTGCATTGCAACGTCCTTAGCAGTTGCTTCGTCAGCGCCTTCAACCACCGTTAAAGCGGCGATTCGGCCACCTTGGTGCAGGTAAGCACCAAAGTTTTCGTTGTCGTTCTTTTCAACGATCGTGAAGCGACGCAGGCTGACCTTTTCACCGGTCTTTTGGGTGGTGGCGATCAGGTCATCGTTGAGCGTCCCGTTAGCCGTCTTCAATTCCAGGGCGGCTTCCACGTCGGCCGGCTTGTTGTCAACGATCAGGTTAGCAACATCCTTCAAAACGGCCTTGAACGGGTCGGAAGCGGCCACGAAGTCAGTTTCGGAGTTCAGTTCAACGATCGCAGCGGTGTTACCCTTCACCACGATGTCAGTCAAACCTTCAGCGGCGATCCGGTCGCTCTTCTTAGCGGCCTTAGCGATCCCCTTTTCACGAAGGTAATCCATTGCCTTGTCCATGTCACCTTCACTAGCAACGAGGGCCTTCTTGGCGTCCATGATCCCGGCACCGGACTTCTTGCGCAGTTCCATCACTTGCTTTGCACTAATTTCAGCCATTAGAATCTCTCCTTAATTTTCAAAAAAGGCCGCTTTGCACTCAGGCCAGATAGGTCCTTTTGCAAAACAGCCTAAGTATTAACTATTTTGTTAGTCGTTGCCTTCGACGCTGTTCTTCAGATCTTGTAAGGATTCGTCAGAAACTTCTTCAGCTACGTCTTCTGCAGGGGCAACTTGTTGGTCGTCTTCGCCTTGCTTGCCTTCGATAACGGCGTCAGCCATCTTGGCAGTGATCAGACGAACGGCCCGAATTGCGTCGTCGTTAGAAGGAATGATTACGTCGATGTCGTCTGGGTCGGTGTTCGTGTCGACCATGGCAACGATCGGAATGTGAAGCTTTTGGGCTTCCTTAACCGCAATTTGTTCCTTATGCGGGTCCACGATGTACAATACATCTGGGATCCGTGGCATATCTTCGATCCCGCCTAAGAAGCGTTCGAGCTTTTCGCGTTGCTTAGTTAAAACAGCAACTTCCTTCTTTGGCAGACGGTCAAAAGTACCATCTTCGGCCATATTCTTGAGTTCCTTGAGACGGCTGATCCGGGATTGGATCGTCTTCCAGTTGGTCAAGGTACCACCTAACCAGCGGTGGTTAACGTAGTATTGACCGGCACGCGTAGCTTCTTCTTCGATAGAATCTTGTGCTTGCTTCTTGGTCCCAACAAAGAGAACCACCCCACCGTCGGCAGCCACATCTTTAACGTAGTTGTAGGCAGTATCGATCATCTTAACGGTCTTTTGTAGGTCAATAATGTAGATCCCGTTCCGTTCCGTGAAGATGAATGGCTTCATCTTAGGGTTCCAACGACGAGTTTGGTGACCGAAGTGGACACCGGCTTCAAGCAATTGCTTCATGCTAACAACAGGCATAAATAATCCCTCCAAATAGTTTTTTCCTCCCCATTCACTCGCACGGCTTGGGCACCAATTGGCACTTCCCGAACCATCATGGATGGGTGTGAATTATGGATTTAACACCGAAAATCATTATACCCAATCATTGCGGTTTGGGCAAGGATTAAATCAAAAGCGCCCCTGCAGTTTTTCCGGGCTCACGCCATGGGCGAGTAAATAGGCTTCCTTTTGCCGGCGTGACTGGTGTTTAAAGGCGTACTCGGCCTTTAAAGCGGCCGATTTATCGGCGAATTCTTCTTGGTAGAGCAGGGTCAGGGGGTGGCGTTTTTTAACCCGGGTGTACTTGGCGCCCTTCCCCGCTTGGTGGGCGGCCACCCGTTTTTTTACGTCATCGGTAAAGCCACAGTACAGGGTCTGGTCGGCACAGTACAAGACGTAGATGTAGTAAGGCTTACTCATACAGGGCCTTCTTCATCGCCGGGGTGTATTCGCCGCTCGCGTCGGCCACCAAGAAGCCGGGCATGATTTTGCTGCCGCCGGGCTTGCCGTCCTTGATCACTTCAATTAAGACCATGTTGGCGTCCATTCCCGGTTTGGGGTAGACAAACTGGATCCGCTTGGGTTCGAGCTGGTGGTCCGCCAGGGTCGCTAAAATCTCGGTCAAACGGTCGGGGCGGTGGACCAAGTAGCCGTGCCCGTTCATTTTCAAGAGCCCACTCATCCGGTCGCACACCGTTGCCAGGTCAATGGTCAGTTCGTGCCTGGCAATCGCCAAGTAGGGGTTGGGATTTTTTTGACTCGCCGGTTGGTCCTTAAAATAGGGTGGGTTGCACACCACCACGTCGGCTTGGTCCTTGGCCACGTACTGGTAGACGTCTTTAACGTCGGCGTTAATTACTTGGTAGCGGTCCGCCAAGTCATTTAATTGAATCGAGCGGTCCGCCATGTCAGCCAGCCGTTGTTGGAGTTCGACTTCCACCACCTGCCCGGCAAAGCGCCGGTTTAAAAAGAGGCCGACCGCCCCGTTGCCGGCGCACAGGTCGACCAACAGGGCCCGCCGCTTCTGGCTAGGTCGTACAAAGGCCGCCAACAACACCGCGTCCAGGGAGAAGGCAAAGACCTCGCTTGATTGGATGATCTGAACCCCCTGGCTCGATAACTGGTCGATCCGTTCGCCAGCTTTTAACGTCACTTCTTGTTCCATGCTCCACACCTCTCTTGAATCCAACTTGCAAGTTGACGAATTCTTCTTCATACTATAACCGATACTTAATCTAGCTTAAATAAAGGTGAATGACAATGTTGTATAGTTTTTTAGTCCACTTCTTTGGTCCCTTGATCTCCCTGTTTAACGGGCGGCAAATCGTTGCTAACAAAGTGGACCTACCGGAGGGCAACTACGTGTTGGTGGCCCCCCACCGCACCTGGATGGACCCGATCTTTTTGGCCCTGGCCGTTTACCCCAAAAAACTGGGCTTCATGGCCAAAGAAGAACTGTTTAAGGGCAAGTTTGCCAACTACTTCTTGCGCAAGCTCAACGCCTTTCCGGTGAACCGGAAGAACCCGGGTCCCTCGGTGATCAAAAAGCCGGTCACGATGTTAAAAAAGACTGACCTGTCGACGATCATCTTCCCCTCGGGGTCGCGCTACTCTTCTAAATTAAAGGGCGGCGCCGTGATGATTGCCAAGATGGCGGGGGTGCCACTCGTGCCGGCCGTCTACCAGGGGCCGCTCTTTTTCAAGGACCTCTTCAAGCGCCAACGCCGCAAGGTGGCCATTGGTAAGCCAATCTACATTGACCGTAAGATGAAGCTGACCGAAGAGAACCTGGCCCAGGTCGAACAAGAACTCCAAACTGCCTTTGACGCCCTGGATAAGCAACTCGACCCAACCTACCATTACGTAGTACCAAAAAAGACGAAAAAAGACTAACTAATATGAAAGGACCCCAGCCGTTCGGTCTTGCCGAGCAGTGCTGGAGCCCTTTTTTACTTTCACTTACTTGCGGTTGGCACGCTTAGCCTGACTCTTCATCGTTTGCATCATTTGGTGCAACTTGCGGTCAGACGGCTTTTGGCCCATTTGAAGCATCATAGTCCGCAGCATGTCTTCGGAAATTGGCGGATTGTTACGAAGGTAATTTTCCATGTAACGGCGCGCCCCGAAGAAGCCGATCAATGCCCCAACCAGGATCCCAAGGATTACTAAGGCAATAGTAAGACCCACGGTGATTTCCCCCCTTAAATTTATCAATACTCTTAATTATTGCACAAACCGACCCGCTTGACCAATTCTTTTTAGCTTAGTCGTCGCGGAGCCCCTTCTTACGTTGGATTTCCTTAACCTTTTCCGGCGTGAGTTCCTTGCCGTTCTTATCAAAGATTTGCATCATTTCGATGTTACTGCGAAAGGCCGCCCGGAAGTTCTTCAGGTATTGGTCGCGTAAGCGTTTGCGCTCGGCCTTTTCAGCGGTCGTTAAGCCCTCGGTCTTGTTCTTGTGGGCTAATTCATTGATCCGCTTGAGTAAGCGATCTTGTTCAGGTGATTCTGCCATTCTGCTACCCCTTTTTTACTTGTTTGCCTCTCAGTCTACCCAATCCGTTGCCCCATTTCAAGTTGGAGCGCCCCTTTCGAACGTACGTTTTACAAACACCCGTTCATTATGTTAAAATATGCAATAAAGGTCACAATAATACGGAGGAAATAAACATGCCAAGGAATTCCACCAACAAACAAATGGCCGTGCTCAGCTTCATTCATAAGCAAGTTGACGCCCACGGCTACCCGCCGACCGTGCGGGAAATCTGCGGGGCCGTGGGGCTCTCTTCCACGTCAACGGTCCACGGCCACATCAACCGCCTGATCAAAAAGGGCTACCTAAAAAAGGACCCGTCCAAGCCCCGGGCCCTGGAAATCACCCCGGCTGGGCTGGAAGTCCTGGGAATCACCCCTAAGCAAACCCAAATCCCCCTCCTGGGGGTGGTGGCCGCTGGGGAACCAATCCTTGCGGTCCAAGACGCCACCGATTTCTTCCCGATTCCGCCTTCGATCCCGGATCACGATGACTTGTTCATGCTGACCATTCAGGGGACGTCGATGATCAACATTGGGATCCTAAACGGCGACAAGGTGATCGTCCGCCGCCAGGAAACGGCCAATAACGGCGACATCGTGATCGCCATGACCAGCGATAACGAAGCGACTTGCAAGCGTTTCTTTAAGGAACAGGGCCACATCCGCTTGCAACCGGAAAACGACACGTTGGCCCCAATTATTTTGGACGACGTCACCATCCTCGGTAAGGTGGTCGGCCTCTTTCGGGATGATATTTTTTAAAGGAAGTGAGTGCGACCCAACCATCGGGCAGGCCGTGGGCTAAGCTAGGGCGGGGGTTGATGCGGCACGCATCGTTCTCCGACCGTACTTAGCCACTAGGCTTGCGGTTGGGGAGCACGTTATGGAAGTGCGACCCAACCTTCTCGACAGGCCGTTGAGCCCTCATTCCCCACTTCAAACTCAAAATGCGGCTGGAAAGCAACCCGCTTTCCAGCCGCATTTTTATTTATTAATCCCGCTCGGCTAGGTCCCGGTACTGGCGCTGGTGGTCCTTTTGCCCCACCAAAACAAAGCGTTGACCAGCCGCCGGCGTTTTAAAGGTGACGTCTTCTTCCTTTAAACCTAACTGTTGGTTGAAGAGGTCTTCATATTCGGCCAGGCTCACCTGGGTCCGGGCGGCTAACTGCTCGTTTAAATCGCCCAGGCCTTCTTGGTAACCCGGTTGTAAGATCCCGGCGAAGAACTCGCCTTCCGCTCCGGAACCATAGGAAAACAGTCCGATCCGCTCGCCCGGTTTAACGTCGCCTTCCGTCAACAAGGACATTAAGCCCAGGTATAAGGAGCCGGTGTAGAGGTTGCCGACCTGGCGGCAAGCCTCCTGGCCGGCCGTCAAGTTAGCCCGCAAGCGGGTCGCCACTTGGTCGTCCCGGTCGCCTAATTCCGTCTCCAGGGCCTTCTTGCCCATCTTGGTGAACGGCAAGTGGAAGGCCAACGCGGCGAAGTCCTCTAGCCCGTAGCCGGCCAGCTGCTGGTAACGGGTCCAGCACTGCTTGAAAAAGTCGATGTAGACGTTGGTCGAGTACTTGCCGTCGACCAGCGCTTCTTCGGCGTACAGTGGCCGCCAAAAGTCCATCACGTCCTTGGTGTAGGCGACGCTGGTTGGTTCAATTGCCAGGACCCGCGGGTTGGCGGTGATTAGCATCGCCACCGCCCCGGCCCCCTGGGTGACCTCGCCGCCGGTTTCCAGGCCGTAGCGGGCGATGTCGCTGGCGATCACCAGGATCTTTTCTTGGGGGTTGAGGGCCACCAAACCACGGGCAAATTGCAAGGCGGCCGTCGCCGAGTAGCAGGCCTCCTTAACTTCCACGGCCCGGGTAAAGTCGCTTAACTTCAATAGGTGCTTGACATAAACCGCCGCCGCCTTGGAATTATCAATCCCGGATTCGGTCGCCACGATCACGGTGGAAACCTGATCCCTTTCAACCGGGTCCAAGAGCTTGTCGGCCGCCGCCGCCGCTAAGGTCACCACGTCTTGGGTCGGTGGAACCACCGCCTGCTTGCTTTGCCCAATCCCAATCAGATACTTATTTGGGTCAACGTTGCGTCCCTGGGCCAGGTCCTCCATCGCCAAGTAGTAAGGTGTCGTGGCGAAGGCCAACTTATCAATCCCGATTTTCACGAGTGAAACCCCCATTTAAATGAATTTTTTGCTCGGTCCTCGTTAACAGCGGGGCACCGATCTTTTAACCATCAAATGCTACCACGGTTCGTCGCTAATTAGCAAGAAAGGACTCCCCAGACTATAACTACCGAACGATAAGTAATTAGGACTTTCCCCTAATTATTATTTATGAAAATAGCGCTTACGATTAAGGTAAGCGAACTGATTGAAAGGGGGAAGCTTAGCCAGGGTGCTGACTAAGCGTAACGAATGAAACAACCGCGAGTTTGTATTTTCTCCTCTTGCCTGGTGGACCTGATGTTTCCTAACGTCGGCCAAGCCATGGTGGAGGTTTTGGAGCGGCTGGGGTGTGAGACCTTTTTGCCCGAACAGCAGGTTTGTTGTGGGCAACCAACCTATAACAGCGGCTACTCCAAGGGCAGCATGAAAACCTTTAAAAACGAAATTGATGCCCTACTCAGTATCGATGCCGATTACATCGTGGGTCCTACCGGCTCTTGCGTCTTCATGATCAAGGAATACCCGGAAATCCTGGCTGACGACCCGGTTTACGGTCCCCGCGCCAAGGAAGCGGCCGCCAAGATTTACGAGTTTACCCAGTTTATTTACCGGGTCCTCGGCGTCGTTGACTGCGGGGCCGAACTCGACGCCAAGGTGACGGTCCACCGGTCCTGTCACATGACCCGCTTGTTGGGTGAACGGACGGCGCCCTTCGTCTTATTAGACCACGTCAAAGACATTCAACGGGTGCCACTGAAAAACGTCCAGCTGTGCTGTGGCTTCGGGGGGACCTTCTCGGCCAAGCACCCCGAATTATCCGATGAAATGGTCAAAGAAAAGGCCGCTGACATCATGGAAACCCAAGCAGAAGTTTTGATTGGGATGGAGCCGTCTTGCTTGATGAACATCGCCGGTTACATGAACCGTAACGGTGATCACATCAAGGTCATGCACATCGCCGAAGTTTTGAACCACAACGTCGACGTCAACCGGATCACCTACCTGGCCGACACCGACGAAGAACTGGTTCCGGCTAGCGGAGAGGGGGTCTTTTAAATGGGAATTTCAACGAGTGATAAGCCATACATGACGCGGGTGGAAGAGGCCGAAGCCGACAAGTTCATGCGGGTGGCCGTCGCCAAGGCCCAAGACGCCCAGTTCGTCAAGCGGACGGCGGCCCGGCGCGAAATGGGCCACTGGAACGAGTGGCGCGACCTGGCCGAACAGATCCGCCAGCACGTCATCAAGTACCTGCCCGATTACCTGGAGGAATTCTCCAACAACGTCGAGCGCCAGGGGGGCCACGTTTTCTTCGCCCAAACCGAAGAAGAGGCCCGCAACTTCATCAAGGAGCTGGCGATCGAAAAGCAGGCCAAAAAGATCGTCAAGTCCAAGTCGATGGTAACCACCGAAATCGACCTTGATAAGACCCTGTTGACGATTCCGGGGACCAGCCTCTTGGAAAGTGATCTGGCCGAATTCATCTTGCAAGAAGACAACTGGGACGAACCCACCCACATCGTTTTCCCGACCCTGCACAAGAACCGGGATCAGATCCAACGCGAATTCCAAAAGCTTGGCTACGACGGCGATAACAACCCGCAACACGAGGCCCGCTTCGTCCGGGGGTACCTGCGTAAGTACTTCATGCAAGCCGACTTCGGAATTACCGGGTGTAACTTCGCGATCGCCAGCAACGGGATGATCAACTTAGACACCAACGAAGGGAACGCCGATTTAACGATGGCGATCCCCAAGACCCAAGTGGTCGTCATGGGGATGGAACGGCTGGTGCCAACCATGAAGGAAGCCGAGGTCTTGGACAACATGTTAGCCCGCTCCGCCGTGGGCCAAAAGCTAACCACCTACTGCACCTTTACCGGCAAGCAGGTGGCGGGCGAAGTCGATGGCCCCGAAGACTTCTGGGTCGTTGTCTTGGATAACGGCCGTTCCGACGCCCTGGGGACCGAATTTGAACCGATTCTGCAGTGCATCCGTTGTGGGGCCTGCATGAACGTGTGCCCGGTTTACCGTCACATCGGTGGCCAGGGCTACGGTTCCATCTACCCCGGCCCGCTAGGTGAAGTCCTCTCCCCAATCCTGGGCGGCTACGAGAAGTTTGGAGAACTCCCCTACGCTTGCTCGCTGTGTGGGGCCTGCACCGAAACCTGCCCGGTCCGGATCCCGCTCCATAGCCTGATCCGCAAGCACCGGATCGTCGAAATGGACGACAAGCACATGGACAAGTCGATGACCAACTTGATCCTCAAGGTGATCGGGATCGGTACCGGCTCACCGTTCCTCTTCCAATCCGCTTTGACCTTCGCTCACCCCGGCGCCGGGATGTTTGCCAAGCAAATGGCCCCGGGCGACGTGGAAGGGATGTATGAGGGCGGTAAGATTAACCACGTGCCAAAGATCACGCCGAAGCTGATCCACGGCTGGGTTGACTCCCGGGACGTACCGATGCCAAGCAAGAAAAAGGACAACTTCCGTCACTGGTTTAAGGACCACCAGCCAACCGCGGTGGCCCCGGCCGTCAAAAAACACCTAGAGGAGGCCGAACATGACTAGTTTATTAGACCAAGCAAACAACCAGGCTAACCGGGAGGCCTTCTTAGACCGGCTGGCTAAAAAGTTGGGGCGTTCCCGCCATCAATTAGCCGACCACCCCTTTAAACCGCTCAACGACCTACCGGAACAAATGCTCGCCGACCTAACCCCAACTGAGTTGCTGGACGCCGCCAAGCAAAACAGCGAGAGCGTCAACGCCGAACTGGTGGTTAAGTCGAGCGCCGAGTTGGCTGACTACCTGACCGAGCTAGCCCACCAGGACCAGGCCAAGCGCCTCTTGTTACCGGGGGTGGACGCCAGCGAATGGGCCGACTACCAACTCGACGGCTGGGCGCAAAACCCGGGGGTCGAGCACGTCGCCACCTGGTCCCCCACCCTTGACCGGGATCAAAACGAACAAAACGCCGACCAGGCCGACATCGCCATCGGGTTAGCCGACTACCTGATCGCCGCCACCGGTTCGGTGACCGTGGTTAACCGACCGGAAATGGGCCGGGGGTTTAACTTCCTCCCCACCCACTACGTTGCCCTGGTTCCACAAAGCGGCCTGGTTCGTTCCACCCGCCAGGCGATGGTTAACTATGAGCACCGTTTCGCTGAGGGCTTAAAGACGTCTGCGATCACGATCATCTCCGGCCCGTCAAACTCCGGGGACATCGAAATGGAACTCGTGGTTGGGGTCCACGGCCCGGTTCAATGCACCTACGTAGTTATTTCTGACCGGTAACAATGTCGTTACACAATCAAAGCGAGCTAGGAGTTAATTCCTGGCTCGCTTTTTTGGTGGAATTAAAAATTTCCCGCGCCGTTAAAATTTTTGCCTCCCCCAGAATTGGCGACAGGATAAATGTTTAGATTTGCGCAAAATGGAAGTGCGACTAGCCTTCTCGACGAGCCGTATGACTAAGCTAGGGCAAATGGTTGGTGCGTCAGCACCGTTCTTTGCCCGTACTTAGGCACTAGGCTCATGGCTAGGAGGTTGGCTCGCACTCCTTTTAATTGCGCAAATTCGCAGATTTGTACTGTGTCCCCCGCCCAGTTGCCGCCAAAACGTTCAATTATTTTGCGCGCCACACAAAAAGGCCCCGCCAAGTTCAGCGCCTGAACTTAGCGGGGTCCTTTTTACACTAAGGAGTTAGTGATTGATTAGTCGTCTTGCTTCTTCTTGAAACCGAGGAGGCCCAAGAGTCCCATCAAGCCTGCCAACAAACCGCCAGCGACCGCTACTGGTGCGTCGTCTTCATTCCCGGTTTGTGGAAGGGTGGCTTGGTTAGCCGGTGCCTGCTTAGCCCGTGGCGTGGCGGTTGGCTTAGCTGGCGTTGCTGGCGTAACTGGTGCTTCGTCGACCACCTTTTCGTAGGTGACGGTCGTGTTGGCACCCGGATCACTTGGCGTCACGATAGTCGTCTTGGTCGTGTAACCCGGCACCGCTGGTACTGGAACCGGCAGCACCTTGGTTGGGTCGCTCGGGTCAGTTGGGTAAGTTGGTTGGTCCACACCCAGGATCGGCTTACCATTTTCATCGACTGGAACTACCTTACCGTTGGCTTGGTAGGTCACCGTGTCGCTGACGTTTGGCTGGTCCGGTGTGGCGGTTAAGCCCCCGGCCAGGGCCTTGTCGGCGTGGTAGCCGTTGACCACTGGCGTCTTGACCGTTTCGAAGTTTGCCTGACCGGTGAAGTCGGTCTCACTGACAATCTTGCCCGTTACCTTGTCGACCGTCACCGTCTTGGTGAAGGCTCCTTCATGAGGGGTAACACTATCCTTTGGCGTGTCCTTCCCAGCACCCGTGTAGTGGATCGTCTGGGTGGCGTCTTCTAACAGATCAGACTTGGCGGTGCCGGCTGGCCACTTTGGCCCATCTGGGTCGTCCGGGTTAATTGGTTGACCAGGGTCGCCCGGGTTCTCCGGCGTCACTGGTACCTGACCGTGTTTGAGGGTCACCGTGTAGGTGTGACCATTACTGCTGTCGCCAAAGGCTTGGCCAGTTTGGTCAAACTCGTTGTTGACAAGGACATAGCCCTTCTTTTCCAGGTCTGCAATCGTGTCAGCCGTTGAGTAGGTAATTTGGTCGCCGTACTTGGTCACAGCCGAAGTGTAACCCGTGTCCGGAATTACTTAGTTACCGTTATCTTGGTCGACGTATTGCACGGAGAAGGTTCCCAGTTCGGTGTAGGTAACGACCTGGGTCAGCTCTTGGGTTTGGTTACCGCCATCGTTGGTGAAAGTTACCGTGCTTGCGTTCGGGTCGCCGGACAGCGGCACCGTGATCTGACCATTGGCGTCGGTGTGATCTTGGCCACGTCGACCGTCACTTGGTCGATCGTCGTCTTGTCCGCTACGTAATGATCAATCGTTGGTGAGGTCACCCCTGGGATCGTGGCCGAACTGCCGTCCTTTAAGGTCCAAGTATCGGCGCCGCCATTGTCATCCTCCGTCCAGTTAACCTGGCCGGTCACGTTATCCTTAATCCCGCTGTGGGTCACCGTCACGGACTTCGTTTCACTCGGGGCAATTTCTTCACCGTTGGTCTTTTGGTACTTAACCGTTTCGGTGATCGTCTTGTCCTCAGTCGCCGTGGAGTAAGTGTGCTCTAAGTAAACCACGTACTCTTGTACCAAATCGGTATCGTCAAAGTCCGGTCGCTAGCAGTCGTCCCCTGCATCAGGACGTAACCAGCGTCCTTATCGGCGGTGGTTAAGGTTTAGTTTGGCACTAATTGGTAACCGTGGTGCTTAAAGTAGTTGAGAGTGTTGGTGTAACGAACGTTGTTGGTCCCGAAGTTGATTGCGGCCCCCGGGTCACCCTGCACACTGTCCCGGGCAATCGTCTTACCGGTCGTGGAATCCACGTACTTGAGGACTGCCGACCCGGTCGTTTCCCAGGAGGTGTAATCAAAGTCGGTGATCTTAACCTGTTGCAGGTTCTTTGCCCATCCGGTTGAGGCAAAGATGGCCATTGAAATTGGTAGGGAGTCGGCCGTGTACTTGCCCTTGTTGGTCGCACTGTCCCGTTCAGCTACGGCAACGGCCACCATTTTTTGGTACTGGTCATCAGGAATTGTCCAGTTCCAAACGTAGGCATCCCCTAAGATATCGGTGTCCATGTCACTATCCGGGTAGTAAGTGACTACCAATTGGTGTGTTGCGGCCTTGTAGTTAATTATGAACTTGTGGAACTTGCCATCCGTCACCGTATTCGGTAAAACCTCTGCGTTTTGAGTAGTTGCGGGGTCCGTTCCGTTAGTGAAGCTATTGATGTTTTCTGGTACCTCAAGGTTCCACTGCTTGGTCGTACCATCAGAAGAGAGCTCCGTATTGTAATTGGTATATACCATCGCACCATAAGAGCCCGTCCCCAAATTTTTAGGGTCAGCTGGGTAAGAATCACCACCTGGCTTATCACTCATCTTTGCCCGCGGGTTATGGAAGGTATCCAACTTGAAACCAACGGCGTCTGCCAAGCCCCCGATCCCGAGGTTATTTCCGACACCACCAACGGCGTCAAGCGGAGAAGTGTGGAAGGCAAAACCAATCCCATCACCACCCCAATTTTGGGTATTTTTATCACCAAGGTTGGTCCACTTCGTCAAGGAGAAGTCGTGGTTCAGGTCGATCTTATCCTTTAAGGTCACACTCCCGGCCAGATTATTTTTGTCAGGTGTCAGCGTTACAATCCCGGTTGCACTGTCGTAGGTCGCCGAACCGTGCGTCTGGTTGTAGTCTAAAAAGTTATTCTTATCAACGTTAACCAGCTTCCCCTTGTGGGCCTGGTTGTATTGGATGTCGGATTCGGAAGTAACGGCGTCGGACATGTCAGCCAGCCCACCATCGGCTTCGCTGGTCGTGGCGCTTGAGTCACTCGCCGCCGGTGCTGCCGCCGCCAAGACGGCCTGCTTGACCGCCACCGGTGCCGCACTCGTTGCTGAGGAAGAACTTGTGGAGCCCGTCTCAGCCGTTACCGAACTAGCGCTAGCCGTCGTTGACGTGGTGCTAGCTTGGGAGGTGGTGGAAGCACTTGAGTCCGTGGTCGTCGCTGTTGGTGTGGTAGTTGCACTAGCGCTGGCACTGGTCCCCTGATCAGTAGCGCTCGCAGGAGTGGCGATGGCCGTCGTGGTCGGCGTATCCGTGGTCGCCGCGTGGGCAACCGGGTCTAGCATCATGTTCGAGAACAAAAAGACCCCGGAAGAAACGGCGACGGAAACGACACCAATACTCAATCGACGTAGTGACCAACGCGTGTAGCGCTGCCCCATCTTCTTCTTCAATAGCCATTGATTGTTTTTCCCAACCATGGAAATCCCCTCTCTTCTTAAAGCGATCTTTGCGTAACCTGAACCATCTCCTGCGTCTTAATATCGCGAATCCTAATCGACATTCGAGGTTCCCTAATCATCATCAAAGTTTCATCATTTTATCAACCAGTTCTAATGTGTGGCGTTTTTATGACTTTCTTTGATTTTATTTTAACAGCGATAAATCCTAATCATCAATAATATATAATCAATAGATATTTATATCCTTAGTGTAATTACAAATATTTCTTTATAATAATTTGACTTATTAGCCGATTTTATCGATATCGATTATTAAATAAACATTTTTCGCTTAATCTATATATGGACATAGATAGATAATATTGCTAATATTCACCCTTACGAGGGGGGACAAAATTAGATTAAAATTCGCTTAATTGGACGCAAAAAGGGCGCTCGCCGTTCGGTTATCAAACGACGAACACCCTCCTGAAAAAACAGCAGCTTCAATTTTAGTGGATCCCCAAGAGCAACCGGGTCCGGCGGCTCATCCGCGCCACCGTCCAGGCCGGCTCCCACACCAGGTCAATATTGACGTGGTGAACCTCCGGCACCGTTACTAACGCCTGGGTCACCTCGCGGCGCAAAATCCCCTGTAGGGGGCAGCCCATCATCGTCAAAGTCATCGAGAGGTCGCAAATTCCGTCATCCTTGAGGTCGACACTATTGATTAGACCAAGGTTAACCACATCGACGCCCAGCTCGGGATCGATCACTGAAGTCAAAGCGTCCATGATGTCTGCTTGGATCTCTTCCGGCGCCCTCATGACTCCAGGTCCTTTCCGAAGATCCGGAGCTTAATTTGTTGCCCGGTTGGGGTGCCGGCTAAGCCACCCAGGCCGGTTTCACGCAGTTCAACTGGCATTTGGCGGCCAATTTTATCCATCGCCGCGATCACCTCGTCGGCCGGCACTAGGGAGGTGCACCCGGCTAGGACTAAGTCAGCGGCGATCAGGGCGTTACCGGCCCCGGTGGCGTTGCGGTTGACGCAGGGCACCTCGACCAGGCCGGCTAGCGGGTCGCACACCAACCCTAACAAGTTGCTCATGGCAATTGCCAGGGCGTTGGCTGACTGAACGGGGGTGCCACCGGCGATTTCGACGGCAGCGGCTGCCCCCATCGCACTCGCCGACCCGACCTCGGCTTGGCAACCACCGGAAGCACCGGCAATGCTGGCTTTGTTGGCGATGATCATCCCCATCCCGCCGGCAGTGAACAAAAAGCGTAGCATTTGGTCTTCGGTCAACTTCAAGCGGTCGTTAAGGGCAAACAAGATCCCCGGCAGGGTCCCGGAAGAACCGGCGGTAGGGGTGGCGCAAATCACCCCCATGGCGGCGTTAACCTCGTTGGTGGCGATCGCCCCTTCCACGGCGGCCATCATGGCGTCCCCGGACAGGGTGCGGTGCGTCTGGCGGTACTCCTTGACCTTCACGGCTTGACCACCCGTCAAACCGGTCGCCGAGTGGACGCCCTGGCCGCTAGTCCCCCGCTCAACGGCTGCCTTCATGGTGGCGAGGTTGTTTCTCATCCGTTGGAAAATCTGTTCGCGTGACTTCCCGCTGGTTAAAATTTCTTGGTTGATGATCACTTCCGACAGCGGCAAACCCTGGTTGGTAGCGGTGGTGACCAGTTCATCAATCGATTTAAACATTTACGACTCCTCTAAACAAATGATGCCCGGGTAGGTTTGCAGTAAATAGGCCCGCAAGTCGTCTTGCAGGTAGTCCTTGAGGTCAAAGGCCCAAATCGTACTGTGCGGGCTGGTAAAGACTTGTTGCTTGATAAAGGGGGCCTTCCACTCCAGGTCGTTAATTAACAAGCGCCCCTGCTCTTGCTTGGCTTGATCGGCGACCGGGGCCTGGAAGAGGACAATTGGCAGGGGGCCAGACGGTTGAATCGCCACCCCTTCCAGGACCAGTTCACGGACCTCAATGATTCCGCCGCCGACCGAGCAGCCGGACAGCCGGGCCTGCTTGGTGGCGCCGACCAGGTCGAGCACCGCCGTGTTGGGATGACCAATCGGGCTTGCGCCGGGTTCTTCGACAAAGTTGATTTCAATCCCGGCCTGGCTCGCCAGTTCGCGCGAATTGGGCACCCGCGGGTCAGCCGGATCCATTTGCAAGAGGCCGGCCACGATGGCGTAATCGGTGCCGTGGCCCTGGTGAGTCTGGGCAAACGATTCATAGTAGTGGACCGTCCCCCGCACCGGCGTTTGGCCGAGCACCTGGCGGGCCACCCGACCGATGGCGACCGCCCCGGCCGTATGTGAACTAGAAGGTCCAATCATGATCGGACCAATGATATCAAAAACACTCCGGTAATTTTCCGTCATTTATACTTCCTCCGAATCTTGATTCAGTATACGGCGGCGGTGGCCGTAAGAAAAGGCTTCTCTAATCTTTGTCTCAAAGCATCTAAAAGCACGGCGCCGACTTTTGATTCTTTCGTTTTTTAAGTTATCTTGCTGCGGGTATTGTTTTTTCAATGCTGATACACCTTCCTTTCCGAAACACAACAAGGCTGGGAAAGTTC
>SKEH01000120.1_pt1 | contig 54691 bp, 65 predicted proteins | sample 4826571 | NCBI WGS metagenome assembly SKEH01 (sample SAMN11008814, study PRJNA524170) | human gut metagenome | biome: Human fecal sample; material: Feces; isolation source: fecal sample from pouch patient p29 | host: Homo sapiens | place: Israel: Tel-Aviv | collected 2016-09-14 | reverse complement strand
CAAAAGAGTACGGTGGCGAAAGCAAGAAGGATACACCTGTTCCCATGCCGAACACAGAAGTTAAGCTTCTTAACGCCGAAAGTAGTTGGTGGGCAACTGCCTGCGAGGAAAGGAAGCTGCCGTGCTCATGGAGGATTAGCTCAGCTGGGAGAGCATCTGCCTTACAAGCAGGAGGTCACAGGTTCGAGCCCTGTATCCTCCATCGAGTCGTTAGCTCAGTTGGTAGAGCAACGGACTTTTAATCCGTGGGTCGAGGGTTCAAGTCCCTCACGGCTCATGACCCTAATTTGCGGGTGTGGCGGAATTGGCAGACGCGCTAGATTTAGGTTCTAGTGTTTTCGGACGTGTGGGTTCAAGTCCCACCACCCGTATTGCCAACCACATATTGACAATATGCCGATTTAGCTCAGTTGGTAGAGCATCTGTCTTGTAAACAGGGGGTCGTACGTTCAAGTCGTATAATCGGCATTTATATTTTGCGGAAGTAGTTCAGTGGTAGAACATCACCTTGCCATGGTGGGGGTCGCGGGTTCGAATCCCGTCTTCCGCTTTCATCAACACGCCGGAGTGGCGGAATTGGTAGACGCACGGGACTTAAAATCCCGCGGTTGGTTTCAACCGTATCGGTTCGACTCCGATCCCCGGCATTGATGATGCGCCCTTAGCGCAACTGGATAGAGTGTCTGACTACGAATCAGAAGGTTGAAGGTTCAAATCCTTCAGGGCGCATATAACGGGAAATGGCTCAGTTTGGTAGAGCACCTGGTTTGGGACCAGGGGGTCGCAGGTTCGAATCCTGTTTTCCCGATTGTATCTAAATGGTATTAGTTACATTTTTGGCGGTGTAGCTCAGCTGGCTAGAGCGTCCGGTTCATACCCGGGAGGTCGAGGGTTCGATTCCCCCCGCCGCTATATTGTAAACTTGGACCTTTAGCTCAGTTGGTTAGAGCAGACGGCTCATAACCGTCCTGTCGTAGGTTCGAGTCCTACAAGGTCCATTACATATGTATATTAATATCGCGGGATGGAGCAGTCTGGTAGCTCGTCGGGCTCATAACCCGAAGGTCGTTGGTTCAAATCCAGCTCCCGCAATTTGGTCCATTGGAGCAGTGGTTTATCTCGCCTCCCTGTCACGGAGGAGATCGTGGGTTCAAATCCCACATGGACCGTAAGATGGCTCGGTAGCTCAGTTGGTAGAGCAAAGGATTGAAGCTCCTTGTGTCGGCGGTTCGATTCCGTCCCGCGCCATTCATTTTTTATATTAGGTGCGGGTATAGTTTAGTGGTAAAACGAAAGCCTTCCAAGCTTTAGTCGCGAGTCCGATTCTCGTTACCCGCTTTATATGGGCCTATAGCTCAGCTGGTTTAGAGCGCACGCCTGATAAGCGTGAGGTCGATGGTTCAAGTCCATTTAGGCCCATTGGAGACTTACTCAAGTGGCTGAAGAGGCGCCCCTGCTAAGGGTGTAGATCGGGTTATTCCGGTGCGAGGGTTCGAATCTCTCAGTCTCCGTATTATACATTTTAGAGTAGCTAAGAACCGCGTGGTTACGCGGTTCTTTTGTTTTACTCTCATTTTTTGATAGAAATTTGATAGAAAAGATCTTTTTAAAAAAGCCCATTAATATCTTTCCGAATTTCTTCCTCACCATTTTTGGTTGTGTGAGTATAGGTACCTAGAGTTAAATCTAGGCTCTTATGTCCAAGAACATTTTTAACATCTATCATATTCCAACCATTATCATTAGCAATTGTAGCAAAACTATGACGCAATCCATGAACCGTAATCTTTTTAAGATTTGGGTTCTTTTCGTAAATTTGCTTTTTCCACTTGTCAGCCTTACTAGAGCGGTAATAGTCGCCCTTAGTATTGTGAAAGACAAGTGGGTTTAGATCTTTACGACAGTGAAGCGAAACTTCATATACTAAGTCTGACATAGGAACGACACGGGTTTCATTTCCTTTAGGAATTTGAGTGCCATAATCATTAGTTTCTATTTCTCCGTTGCCCTTAATTTTGAGCTTGTAAGCCGTTGTTCTCTGAATATGTATGGTTTTATGTTTGTAGTCAAAGTCCGACCAGTGGAGGGCAATAGCTTCGCTCTTACGAATTCCTGTGGTTGCGAGGATCAAGAAGTAAAAGTAAACCTGATCACTAATTTCTTTCGCAGTGTCTAGGAATGCTTTTAGCTCGTCAAGTGTATAGAAGTTATGTGATGTATCGCGTCCCTTAACCGCTGACTTCTTAGGCAGGAGAGAAGATCTTGCAGGGTTGCGATTAATCAGTTCGATGTCTACTGCATACTCTAAAAGTTTGTGCAAGTAGTTAAAAACGGTCCGATATCTTTTATACTCATTAGCTAAAGAATAGAAATAATCTGATATGGTTTTAGTGGTTAGACTGTCAACATAGGACTCACCGAATTCAGGCTTGATATGTAAGTTATATAATTCGTAAGTTTTCTGTGCGGTTGAGGGCTTAACATCTAAGACATAGCGTTTAAACCATTCGTTCCATAGCTGATCTACAGTATATTGTTTTTGCTTAACAAAGTCTTGAGGATTGGTTGCGGCTAGCTGTTTATATACAGCATCAGCCTCTTCATAGCTCTTAAAGCCACGACGAAAAGTTTGTACTTTTTGACCATTCTTTTGACCCAAGTAAATGTAAAACATGTAACGTTTTTTACCGCTTTTAAGCTTATAAGGCTTAATTGCGGTATTTTTTCTTTTTGGCATAATTCTCACCTCCTTTCAAATAAACTAATGTTCTTTTTGACTGCTAAATATAAGCTCACCAAGTAGGTGGGCTTTTTACTTAGAAGTCGTCCGTTTTAGGTTTCCATTTTTCAATTAATGGCTTAATTGTGGTCCTCCATAGTTTTTTAGGATGATTGGTTGTAGAAATTCCTTTTTTAAACAAAGTACAGTACTGTTTCCAGCTAAGCTTATAGTCAATACGTTCTTCTTCATTAGCGCCGTCTAATACACTTTGATCAACCCAAATGTATTTTTGATAAGGTTCAAACCAGTAAAAGCCATCTGATAAAGTACAGTACTTATATGATTTTCCTATTGTCCAGCCCCAATCAACACCACGGTAGCGAATTGAAACTGTATCACCTGGCTTTAATTTATATGCCTTAATATATTTAGCCTTATACATGGGATAACGAGGATATACCCTGTAAACCCACATAGGGTCGGTTACTACGACTTTATGAAATTTGCGTGCATATTTGCTCATTGTCTTGGATGAAACAGCATTTACTGTTTGAGTAGGCAATATGATTGCTGCACCCGTACCAGCTAACATTAAACCGGCACTAATCAACGTTAATGCTTTTGTTACTTTAATATTCATTATTCACTCTCCTAAATCATTCCAAAAATACCAACTATAAGCATAAGTATTACACCGATTGTTCCACCTATATTACCGCCGATAGCTTGACCGACTAAAGCACCGAAAAACACAAGAGCAGTAGCACAACCGCAGCCTAATTTGTTTTCATTGTCTGAAGAGCCTTTTCTTTTTGATTTACCAATTTTTCTAGTATCAATAGTTGCTCTATTGTAAACAGCGTTATATAGGCTTTTTTTAGGATTCTTTATTACACCTGCACCTTTTTTGCCGTATCCAGGTAAGATCTTTTTCTTTATTTGCCTCTTATATTTAGCGGTAGTTCTTGCACTAATAGATTTCCTTAGCGAACGATGCCGTATTAATCTCATTACTCCACACCATATTTCAATAATTCTTCTTGCACCAAACAGTAATTATCAGTACCGATATATTTTGCTAAATTTAACCAGTTAGCGCTTGATACATCATTACCTAGGTCAATGTACTTCTTTATTTGCTCGTGAACTACAATTTTTTTTGCACCACTCTCACAGCATATGCGAGTTATAGGATTGTCTTTGTAGTCTTTTTGCGTATCATCATCGGCTTCAGCATGGCCTATTTCATGCAATATCACCTTCTCGGTTTCCTCATCGGTTAAATTTTCTTTAACGACAAGAAGGTTAGGGTAACCGTCAGGAGTGCGCACAATGTAACCTTCACCGTGCGTAGAACCGTATCTAATCACTAAATCATATTTCTTTAGTAAGTGTTTTAAATGGTTTTCCATAAAATCGCCTACTTTTTATCACGCTGACTAAAAAGAGCTACTAAAAATTGTTCAACTAAGGCTCTATCATGATCATCCATAGGCTTACCATCATATGAGTGGGCATTATCTAACATATCTTTTAAATCTGTATCTGTTATGTTTGTTTTGCCTCTACCTAGTAGATCATCTGTTGAAACTTGAAAATAATCAGCAAGAGCGTTTAATGTATCGGATCCTGGAATAGATCTGCCAGTTTCCCATGCACCTACGGTCTGTTGTGAAACGTGAAAAACTTTAGCAAACTGGGATTGACTTAATTTTTTGCCTAGTCTAAGTGTCTTTAAATTATCAGCTAAAACTTTTCTATTATAGTCTTTCATGTTCGACACACTTTCTACAATTTCTTTACATTAGTAATTCTACTATAAATACTAATAAAAATAGTATTTTACTAAAAATAACAGTAAAAAATGCAAAAAATACTTGATTTACTAATTTAATTAGTATAATATAATAGCTGTGATGACGAAGGGAGGAATAAAATGCTGACTAAACTAAAATTATTGAGAGTTGAGCGCAATCTTTCCCAAAAAGAATTAGCTGCCAACCTCGGAACATCACAAGCTAATGTTTCCGCCTGGGAAACAGGACGTGCAACACCACGTCCACCAATGATGCAAAAGATAGCTGACTATTTTGGAGTAGATAAAGATGATATTTTTTTTGCCGCTTTTAACTATTCTAAATAGTAAATAGCGATTATAAGTGCAACTATAACCAATAAAAATAGTAGGAGGAGCAATATGAAATCTCTAATTGTTATTCAAACCAAAAACGATCAGCAATTAGTATCAGCAAGATCACTTTATAAAGGCCTGGAATTAAAAATTAGATTTAGCCTTTGGGTAAGCAAAAACTTTGAAAACTTCGAAGAAGGACAAGATTTTACAAGCGTATCTACAGATACAGTTGTAAATAATGGCGCAAGAAAGCCAATTCAAGATTACCTATTAACAATCGACATGGCTAAAGAATTGTGCATGATGTCCAAAACAGAAAAAGGCAAGGAAGTTCGTAAATACTTCATTCAAGTAGAAAAGAACTGGAACTCGCCAGACATGATCATGCAAAGAGCGTTGTCAATTTCAAAACAAAGAATTGAAGCTCTTCAAAATGAAAATGCTGCTATGAAGCCAAAAGCTTTATTTGCTGATTCAGTAGCAACCAGTAAATCAACAGTTTTGGTGGGTGAACTTGCCAAGATTATTCGCGGTAATGGCGTAGATATTGGTGCAACCAGATTGTTCCGTTGGATGCGTGAAAAAGGCTACCTGATTAACCGCAAAGGCAGTGATTGGAACATGCCAACTCAAAAAGCTATGAACTTAGGATTGTTCAAGATTAAAGAGACAACGATTAATCACTCAAATGGCACTACTTCAATTAGTAAGACACCGAAAGTAACTGGTAAAGGACAGCAGTACTTTGTTAACAAGTTCTTGAAAGAGCAAAGCTTAGTTAAAGAATAGGTGAGTATTATGAGCGACCTGCAAGAGGCAATTTACCAAATAGTCGTTAAGGAAGTAGCAAGAACTGAACCAAAGCGTAAAGAAAACTTCTTAGATAAAAAAGATGCTGAAAAACTGATTGAGAAGTACACAAGAAAATATGTGTTCCAAGAGTATCTCAATGCTAATGATGCGGCGGCTGTACTAGGTATGAGTCTTACAACCTTTTGGAAATTTAGGCAAAAATATCCTGTACCCGTCCATGTAATTGACGGAACTATCAAGCGCTATAAAAGGTCAGAACTTATTGATTTTGTTGAAAAACACAGTGTTAAGGGGTGTGCATGATGGAACAAGAAGATTTAGGGAAAACAAAATTAGATCACGTACTTAGCTATATAGCAATTGGAGCGATGAAGTTCCTAGAATTTACTTCAATTTTGTTTTTGCCACTGCTAGTAGTGCAGCAACTAGTGATCTACGGAACTAGTTACCCAGATCAAATAATTTCATTGCTGTTTGTACTGTTAATCATTGCTACAGCATATGGATACAAGTTATTTAGAGACTGGAGAAACAAATGATGAAAGACATCTACTTATTTAGTTATCGACTAAAAAGAGCAAGAAAACTTATGAAACTAACGCAAGCAGGACTAGCTCAGAAGCTATATGTCAGCAAGTCAACTGAACAGTGTTGGGAAGAAGCAATTAGAGTTCCTAACAAAGAAATGCTTGAAAGAATTTCAATGATCTTAGACGTTGACATTGATTACTTGCTAGGCTTGCAGAATCGCAGAAGGGTTAGATACACCTATGAGTCAGTAATAAATGCTGATACTAAAGAAGTTAGCTACATGAAAATTTTGAAGTAAGGAGAAGCGATGAAATTATGGAACAAATTAATAAACACACTGTATCAAGTAGAAGAGCCAATTCCCTTAAAGAATACCAACAAAATTGCATTGCTAATAGTAACGCTTTGCATTCTACTAGCGGGACTTTTGCTGAGCTTTCAGCCAATGCAAAGCGTCTTCTAGGATTAAGCACAAAAAAAGCTCTTTACTGCTAGCACAGCAAAGAGTTTCAAAACAAAGAAATTTCAAAAAAATATTAACTAAAAAGGATTATAGCACATGTTACAACAATTTACTAAGCGACAATTAAAAGAAGTCAAATATCAGCAAGATCAAAAAGCAATGCAAGAATTAGCTAAAGATGATCCAGATGCGATTATTGTTTATTTGCCAAAAGAAGAAGCGATCATTAGCAATTACTATGGTGATGATTTTGATTACGGTTTTCAAACTGCACAGCAGTTTATTAATTGGAGATTGAATGATTGCCTCAATGGTGATTTAAACGCCCTAGCAGATGAAATGGGCTACGACACTATAAGTCCTAATCATCAAGACTTTTTAGCCGACATTCGAGAATATCACGATAATTTAGAGCAATTCGTGTTAGATAGTTACTCTTCCGAAAGGGTGGGTGACTTATACGATGAATAATTTTTTAAAGTGGCAAGTTCAATTAGAAGATGAGGCGGCTAACTGTAAAGAAGCTCTTGTATGTGAAGCCTTAGATCAACCTACATATAGAAAAGCAATCAATTTCTTAAAGTCTCTAAAGCAAGGGCTACCCACTGCGTACTCAGGAACACCAGAACAAGTAATTGCCAACTTAATGGACAGCGTAATTGAAGATGCGATTATTGAAGTTAGAAACAAAGCATTAGATCAAAAAATAGATTAACTAAGTGGAGAAACTAAAATGAGCGAGTTAAAAGACAAGACTAAGGATCAATTAATCGACATAGTAGTAAAGCTAAAAGCGGAAAAAGAAAAATATGAAAAGGATAAGGAGGAAAGCGTTTATCAACGTTTATCAAAAGTTGATGTAAGTCAATATATCGAAAAGAAAAACGGTCTTAATTATATTAGTTGGGCGAAAGCGTGGGGGCTTGTTAAAAGCATCTATCCTGATGCCAACTATAAAATTCGTGAATACCCTTACTTTGTTCAAACTGCAGACGGAGTTTATCAACAACTCGGAACTAGAGATTACTTGCCTACTGAATACGGTGTTGAAGTTGAAGCATCTGTAACAATTCAAGGACAAACACATAGTTCAAAACTGTACGTAATGGATTATAAGAATAAAGCGATGCCAGCAGGCAAAGTGACTTTATTTGAAATCAACAAAACCCAAATGCGTGCATTAGTTAAAGCTTTGGCATTCGCTGGTCTGGGCTTAAATGTTTACGCTGGTGAAGATTTACCAAGTAGTGCAGATAAGACACCACAGCGCAAAGAAAAGCCGTCACAAAGTGAATTAATTGATATAGCCAAGCAAAGAAAAGTTCAGTATGGTGGCGGAGAAGAATTAGTAACTGACATTGTAGGTCTTGAAAGTAAAGGCGATGATCAGGCATACAAGTTTTTAAGCATGTGGCGTGATCAAGGCAAGAAAAATGAAGCATTATATCAATTTATTAAGAAAAATGGACTTGCTACTTATGGCATGAAAGTTGGCGCTTGATATGACTAAGTTGAATAGTTTGTTAATGCAGGAATCGCCCTTACAATGTCAACCTTCGTTGGCAATAGCATTAGGGACTGCGGATAGAGCGATTATGTTACAGCAAATACATTACTGGTTAAATCACTCAACCAATATAAGAGATGGTCACAAGTGGGTTTATAACTCTGTGCATGATTGGCAAAAGCAATTTCCTTGGATGAGAGAAAAAACGGTTGCTAGAAATTTATCTTTTCTTGAAAAGAAAGGAATTTTGATAACTGGAAATTACAACAAGGCAAAATTTGATCGAACTAAGTGGTACAGGATTGATTATGAAGCATTAGACAAAATAAGCGATGCATTAGGACAAAATGTACCAACGAAAAGCACAAAAAGTACTAATGCAAAAGTACAAAAAGATCCAATGCAACAGGACAAAAGTACTGAACCTATACCAATAGATTACCAAGAGACTACAACAGAGATTACTACATTAAATTCTTCTTCTTCTAGTTCCTCTAAAAAAATAAATGATGATCATAACTTTAAAGATCAAAAAGACGAAGAAGAAGAAACCAAGATTAATTCAAGAATGAATAAATTATTCTTCACTATCAGAAAATTCAATAAGACATTCAATCAGGATATCAGACCTACACTCAGACAACTTAAACAGATTAGATTAAAAGTTTCTATGCTCTCTGATGATGATTTTGAAGGCTTTAGTGATTCTTATGATCAACGTGTTTCAGCATATTTAGTTGATAACCCAATAGGCTACTTGATAACAATGCTGAATGATGAAATCAAGATTGAGAGGTATTACAAGAAATGAAATCAATTGATGAAATCTTAAAAGATGATCATGTTACTAAAGTGATCAGAAAAGGAATAGATGGGGAAATGTTTAACGTTAGGATTAATTATCGTTTGTACAACGTCATAGCTTCAAATGGCGGTGTTTGGGACCATGTGTCTATTGATCCTATCAATCAAGGTCATACTCCAACATGGGACGTGATGTGCGTACTGAAAGATATTTGCTTTAACGATGATGAAACAGTTATTGAATATCATCCTGCTAAAAAAACTATGTAAACATTGCTGAAAATTGTTTGCATCTTTGGAGACCGCAAAAACAAGCAATACCAGTCCCACCAAAGAACTTTGTTTAGATCAGATTTGAAAGAAAGAAGTATTAAGCACTATGAAACCAGAAAAAATTGATGACAAGTTTGTATCTTATGCAACAGGACAATTAGAATCAGCAGCACCTTTAAGCAAATGGATAATTGATGCTTGCGATAAAGTTAAAAAATATAATGCAATTTCTGAAGAAAAGCGTCCAAATCACTCTGCAGTATTAAAGGGCACTGATAATGATGATAATTACTTGCTTGATTGTTTTGCAGATGAATATGGCAATGGCGATGAAGTTTGGATTGAAATTATTCCTGAAGATGCAGATGACTATAAAGAAATGTCATATGACGATTTTGATTCAAATGAAAAGCTAAAGATCATTGTTGCAGCCTATCATCATGAAGAAATGGAGATTGTTGATATTGAAACTTATTCATTAACTGATTGGCTTAAATCAAATAACTCTAAACTTTTACAAGCTCTAATAAAAAATAAGCTAATCCATGAAGATACAAGTAAAGATCATAATTGCAAGCCTATTTTAAGCAGAGATAGAAATATATATTTTTGTGATGAATGTGCAAATCAATTTGAGTTAGATGCTTATAACACTAATCAAGATTGCTGTCCTATTTGTGGAGCTAGTTATGGTCATTTAGTGCTTGTAGGTACGAGAAATGGGGTAAGAGCATGAAAATGAATTTAAAAAGAGTTAAAAGAATGGTGCCAATCCAAGTTGAAGAAAGGACAGCTTATGAAGTTGACAGAGATGGCAAATGGCTAATTAGCTGGGGCACGCCTATTACTATCAACGGCTTTGATTTTTTCTTTGTGCCTATTACAAACGCAAAAGGGGTCGTTATTCAAGCCTATTCATTGGATAGTCTCAAGTTGTTTACAAGTCAACAGATTAGCTTTAAAGCAGCCTATTTAAATTGCGCTACAGAAGCTGATTTTATTAAGACCGTTATGCCGATGATAGTAAGAATTGATAAGACTCTTAGAGAGCCTAAATCCGATAACTTTTGGAGGGACTTTCTCCAAAATGAATACTTGGCGGCAATCATTGAGTGTGGTGCAAGGAATGAAAAAGAAAGACGATTATTAAAGAAATTTGATAATAAAGAAAATTAAAACGGAGCATGAAAATGATTGATAAAGAGTTATTTAATGAAGGAATTAAAACTGTTGAATCTGAATTAAGTGATGTTAAAAGACAAAAACAGCATTGGAACAAAGGACATAAAGTTAATACCAGAAAGCTTTATTTAAGCTTAAATGCTACTATGCTAACGCTTAAATTTTTGACAAATGAAGCGAAAAAAGAATTTTTAAAAGAAACACAAAAGGAGCATGAAAATGAAAATTAATATTCCAGTTTGCACAAGAGGAACACTAAGAGAATTTAAAGAAAGCTATCAACCAGAATTTTTATCAAAATATGGCTATAAGAGATACACCAAAACAGTTCCGTTTTCAGTATGTACAGTATGTGAGGCTGTAAATGTTAAATATAGCTCTATTCAAGGCGAATTAATCGTCCATGATAATGACATTTTGACCTATTTGGGACATAAGTTGTGGGCTGTGACTAAGACAAAGGAGGGAAAGTAAATGCTACATAAAGGCGATAAATATAGAGACGCTGATGGTACTGTATTTCAGATATTTAGTGCCATGGATGACACTTATACTTACTATTTCATTGCTAATTTAAACCGATATACAATTATCCGCATGCTACCGAAAAACGCAGAAATATTTATTAAAGGTATGGAGAAGTTAGATTAATGGAACTGTTTTACAAGGGAAAACGTGTCAGCAAGAAAAAACTAGGCCAGTATCCTTTTAAGGACTTATTGGAGATGCAAAACGCACTTAATAGAACGATTATCAATCGAGGCAAAACTCCATTAAATGCGACTTATGACATGTCTTACATCAAGTTTTATCAAAAATTAGTAAATTTAGAGCTTGTGCGCAGGAATGAAATTAGAAAAACCAATAATCTGGCACGTCAACGAGGGAAAGTAGCATATGAGCAGTTACAGGAAGAGCTTTATAAGAGGAGTAAGAATTAATGAATTTTTGGCTAGTAGTGTTTTTGACTTTATTTTGGATAATATCAACCAGTAACTATGAGCAAGATCATAACTTTGTTGATGCTTTTAATGCAGTTGTGTGTTGTCTAACAGTAGTGGGATATATAGGTGCAAGTCTATTTATTAAGTGAGTAGGTGCAGATGTGGAACGTACAGACGTAATTAGCTTTTTAACCAATGATTTTTGGAAATACATTAATGAGGGAGGAATGCACCCTGGCGAGTTGTCAGGCGTTCAGATCACTGGAATGCCGTCTAGTCATAGTAATACCAATTCAATCGAAAAAGAGTATGTAGAGACTATGAGCAAGGCAGAACGAGCCAGATATTTAGCCGTAACCATTTTAATTGCGATTAAAGATTGCAGTGATTTTGAATATCGTGGGAAACATAGAAGTATTCTTGAAGCCTACTATGTTCAAAATTTAGGCAACCAAGCGACAGCAACTAAAGTTGGGCTAAGTGATGCGCAGTACAAGAAAGCCAAGCGTGCGGCACTTAAGGAGTTCATACAGCGCTACAATTTTTGGCGAGATTACCGTCAATGCCCAGAGTTACCGGAGATTTTTTACCCTCAAAAAACCAAAAAGCACCCAAAAAGTACCTAAAAGTAGTCCATTTTTCACCCAAAAAGCTACCAAAAACGTCCCACTATTAACCCACAAAAGCAGGTATATTGATAGTGTCGAAAATTTAGAGAGTACGAGCGCTAAGTTTTCGATGCGGTGATACTAATTTTTTTCATTAATTCTTACCTCCTTTCTAGAAATAGTTACTAGAGCATGAAAGCCCACAGAGGCGAAGGGCACATGATTTCATGTGGTGCTGGTTCAAGTCCAACCATGCTCATAGGCTCTCAAGTCGGGAGCCGCGAATTTTAAATTTATTTGTCTGAATGACTCTTTTTACTAAGTTTTAGCGGTGCGATTCCGCTAAGTCTTATAGCTTGCGATGACCTGATGCTAGTTTTTAAGAGTTCTAGCGCATAAACAGCGAGCAAGCACTATCTTTAGCGATTTTGCTACCACTTTAATCCTGTGTGGTGGCAACCCGGGCTAGATAGGTATGTTGTGAGTAGCCTTGCTTACAATCGAGGTTCAACCCCTCGTTAGCCCTTTGATCCTTTCAGGATCACGTGTGGAGTGCGTCAGGGACTTGCTACCATTGATTATTATTACTTTTCATTTAACACATCTATGAGTACAGCCGGTAGCAATGCAAGTATCGAAGCTTGCAGCACTCTTAGAGCAGGCGGAAACTGCTCGTTGCTAGTTTGGAGCATGTTACAATGATCTCTTTTTTTATTAAACTTGAAAATGTTGCAAGGTAATATATCTGTCCATGTTGGACACATGCGAGGTTCGATTCCTCAACTAGCATTAAGGAGGAAAAATTAATGAAAGCTTTATCCGTGCGTGGCGATTATGTTATGGACATGATTGCTGGCAAAAAGAAAATTGAATACCGAACGTGGTCTACTAAGTATCGTGGGCCACTGCTGATGTGTTCAACCACTAAAAAGGTGGCTGGATCCGCTCCTGGATATGCTACATGTGTAGTAAATCTAAAGAGCATTGAGTATGTGGACTTTGATGAGTGCTATTACTGGCACATTGAGCTTCTGGACGTGATTAAGCCTATCCACGTAAAAGGGCAGCTTAAGTTGTTCAACGTTGCTGACGAGCTTATTAAGCCTATTAGCAGAGAAGAGTTCAGCAAGAAAGTAGCACCATTAATCTATCAACCGAAGCGCAAAAATAAGCGCAGAAAATAACAAAGCACTGTAAAAGGTGCTTTTTTTGTTGGTGAAAATTATGTATAGAACAAAGAAATTTGGCGTAGTTACCTGTAAAACTGAAAATCAAATACTAGCTGAATTAGAGCGTGATTTATCTAAAGAAAGAAGGAACAAGCATGAGCCTACTGGACGTAATCAAGACACAAAGCCAGATAACCGATAGCGTGCTTGTTTCGTTTTCCATGGGTAAAGATTCCATCGTTACGTTGGACTTGTGCATGAAGTATTTTAAACATGTCCAACCGTTCTTTATGTATTTAGTACCTGGATTGCAGTTTCAAGATGAGGCGTTAGCAAAGTATGAGAAGCATTACGGTGTAGAAATCATTGAAGTACCTCACTTTGAGAATGCTGATTTTTACCGTTACGGAAGTTTTAGAGATCCTGACTATAGTGTTCCAAGAGTGAAAATTAGAGCTATCTATGAAGCTCTGAGACAAGATACGGGCATTTATTGGATAGCAGGCGGTGAAAAGATCAATGATTCCATCGTAAGACGTGCAATGCTGAAACATTCAGGCTCGATTGATGAGCAGCGTGGTCGCTTCTACCCGGTCATGTACTGGACAGATAAAGAAATCAAGCAATACATGAAGATGAATCACTTGTTTTATCCAAAGTTTAACCAAGAATTAGGATTTAGCTTTCATAGTTTAGCTGGTAAGGAATTGTCAGCAATTAAACGGATTTATCCGGCTGATTATCAAAGAATTTTAAAGTTTTTCCCGGAGAGTGAGGCCGGGGTATTACAGTACGAAGCATATAAGAAGAGTGGTGAGAAGTAATGGCTATCAGACGTAGAAAAGGTGAATCATTGCATGATTGGTTTGTTAGAAGAAAAAAAGATCCGTCTTATCAGCGCAAACTTAGAAGAGCATCGTTTTTAGCAGCTCAAGATAAATCAGCAAAGGCGAATGAAACTAAAATGTTTGGTCATAAAAACTCATCTATTAAAAAGATAGCAGGCGATAAAAAATTAGGTGTTGATCCTATTTACATGAAGACTGATAAAAATGGTCTTGTTTATTCATCAACCGGGAGGCGTGAAAAAGATGATCTTATTCACGTTAGGGTAACTGGTCAGGGAACCAGATATACCGGTAAAAAGACAAGCAGTGTTGATTATACGTTTGCAAGTGTTGATAGAGCTGCACAATCGTTAGGATTTAGAATCCCTAGAATGGGCAAAAAAGCTTCAACAGGAAGGAGTAGTGGCTAATCATGGCTATTAGCAATGATAGAAAAACACGCCGGATTTTAGGACATGCACGTTCTATGGCTTCTACTATGAAATACGGTCAACGCCGTTTTGTACCACGTCAGCAAGTTAATAATGGCAAGGTCATGATTGAAAAAGGCCCAAATGATAAATTCAAAGTGTATATGTTCTCAAACAAGTCATTTCAAGGATCAAATGGCAAGAAAGAATATGCTATTAAAGTTTTTAATGGTTCAAATAAAGGCGTTACTGATTCAGGTGGTGTTTATCGGCACAATAGTGATGTTTTTAAGAAGCTACATGGTAAATTGCTAACGTTTAAAACTGGTAAGAGATCATATAAAGAGGGTTCAACAGGAAGTAGAGGTGGTTAGTTATGGCTAAAGAGTTGCAGCATTTTAAGTTTGGAACAGTAAAAAGAAGTCAAATTAAATTTGCTGACTATAATCCTCGTATCATTGATGAAAGCAACCAAAAGAAACTAATTAAAGCAATTAGAGAAAATGGATTGATAGAGCCCCTCGTATGGAATAAAAGAGACGGCGTTTTAGTTGGTGGTCATCAAAGATTAACTGCAGCAGATAAGATTTACCGCAAAAAAGATTACGACGTTCCAGTAGCAATTATTGACGTTGACGAAAAGACAGAAAAGAAATTAAACGTCCAGTTAAACAATCCTAGTATGCAAGGTGATTGGGACTTAGACGAATTAGCAAAGTTATCTGATGATGTTTCATTTGAAGATATGGGATTCAACAAGTCTGATATTGACTTCATGTTTGACGGTGAATTGGATTTTGACGGTAAAGAAAAAGAAGACCTTCAACCATCAAAGAAAGAAACACCTTACGATGATGAAGTTGAGGATGAGAAGGATAAATTAGCTGGTCTTGCTGAATTTAACAAAATGAAAGCAGATTTTAGGCACAAGGACAATGACGACACAATCATTAATTTTTATACCAAGGTTGTGTTTCCAAGTAATGACGCCAAAGAAGAGTTTTACAAGAAAGCAAACATTCCAGCTAATGAAGAATTTATCACGTTTGACCAGTTAAAACGGTATTTTGAAAAGAAGTGAGCTAAATGGTTAGAAAATACAATTATTACGCTAAAAGAGGAAAAACTATTGTTGGCGCTTCTGATGGTGAAATTAGTAATGCAAATGGAAGATCATACTATTCTACTGCTTACGGGGGAATTAGCAGAAAAAATGGGACTAATAGAATGCGGTCGTCCAGATTACCAAGGGGACAAAAAGGATTAGCAACTTTGCGTAAAAAAGCTAGTGGTGCAAGTGGTCATTCATTTTATGCTTTTACAAAGCGTGTAGATCATATGACCGATAGAGGCGAGGACTATGGACATCGTACAATTCTTGCAAGAGATCCAATTAGAAAAAGAGCGTCAACCGGTCATAGTGGTGGATAGATTAGAGGTGATTAGATGGCTAGGTTATCTGCAGGTGAAAAAGCATTTTTCAGATTAGCTGCGCAGCAACGTCAACAAAGACGGACAAACATGACAGGAAGTAGAACAACAAGAACTGGCGTAAAGAGAGCGTCAACTGGTAGTAAAGGCGGTTAGGAATGATTAGATGGCAAAAGCTGAGTACAAAAAATGGCAAGAGCCTGACAATCTAATCAAACTTCAAGGCTGGGCTAGAGATGGTCTCACAAATGAGCAAATAGCCAAAAAAATAGGCGTTAGACGGGAAACAATATCAGTCTGGTGTAGTAAGTACCCTAACATAGCTAACGCCCTTAAAAAGGGCAAAGAAGTCATTGACTATGAAATTGAAAATTCACTGATTTCTACGATGAAAAAACACAAGGTCAAGACAACGACCTACAAAATGGTCAAAAAAGATGACCTTGTGTTAAAAGCAGAGCGTACTAAGTTTATGAATATGTTTAAGTTAGATCATCCAGACGCCACAAAAGAGCAAATCTTAATTGCTACGGCTGAAAATGTAGCTGTATATGAGCGTATCCCAATGACTGAAACTGTTACAGAAGTTGACCCTAATGTTTCATCAATGATTTTCTGGTTGAAAAACCGTAAACCTGACGTTTACCGTGATCAGACATTCAAGAAACTTAATGAAGCTAACGCTAGAAAGGCTATTGCAGAAGCTAATATTAGTGAAAAGCAGCTTAAGGCACTTGAAGAAGCTGACAATCCAGACAACCGCACCGTTATTGTTGACGATATTTCTAAGCTAAAGGAGTTGAAAGATCACGAAAACAGTACAGATAAGCAAGGAGATTAATCCACACTTTTATGATATGTGGACTACTGACAAGCCTTATATCGTGTGCAAGGGTGGGCGTGGTTCTTTTAAGTCTTCTGTTATTAGTTTGAAATTAGTAACAATGATGATGAAATACATCTCACAAGGCAAGCAAGTCAATATTATTGCTATACGTGAGAATCAGCAGTATTTAAGGGATTCCGTTTATAATCAGATTCTTTGGGCTATGAGTATTCTAGGCGTTGAATCTGAGTTCCGGACTAGAGTTAGTCCTATGATTATTCAGCATATTAGAACTGGCAGCACTTTTTATTTTTACGGTGCTAACGATCCAATGAAACTGAAGTCGAACATCGTAGGCAACGTTGTAGCTGTATGGTTTGAAGAGTTTGCTAACTTAAAAAATGTTGACGTATTTGACCAATCTGTACCGACATTTATCCGGCAAAAACCCGATTTTGTAGACCAAGTAAAAATCTATATTAGTTACAATCCGCCACGTAATCCTTATGCGTGGGTCAATGAGTGGGTAACTCAACGAGAAACTGATCCGGATTACTTTATTGATAGTTCCACTTACTTAGATGATGAGCTGGGCTTTACTACTAAGCAACAGTTAGACCTAATTGAAAAATACAAGCAAAATGATCCAGATTATTACAGATGGCTGTATTTAGGCGAAGCCGTTGGACTTGGTACACAAGTCTATAACATGAATCTATTTAAGATTGTGGACCAGATACCGGGCGATGAATATATCACTGATATTTTTTACGGTATGGATACTGGTTTTATGGTGTCTGCTACGGCTTGTGTAGCATGTGCCTTTACTAACAAGTACAACGTTTATGTTTTAGACACGTTTTACTATGACCCAACTAAATACGAGCGCAAGTTGTCAGCGTCAGAACAAGCGGAACGAGTACATGATTTTATTAATCAGATTACTAATAAATATGGTGTTGTTCCTTGTAATGAGACTATTGATTCTGCTGACGGCGGTATTTATACGCAATATTGGCAGATGTACAACGTACAGTGGTCAAAAGTGCATAAATTGGGCGAGCCTGAAATGATTGACCGTGTACAAGACTTGTTAGCACAAGGACGTATGCACGTTTTAAAGACACCAGGCAATCAGGTCTTTTTAGATGAACACAAGAAATACCAGTGGGATCCAGCAACCGTTAATAGTGATCATCCTAGAGTTATTAAGGAATATGACCACAGTTGCGATGCTTTGAAGTATGGAATCCTAGACAATGAACAATTGCTTGGTTTAGCAGTGTAAGGCGGTGATTGAATGAGCTTTATGCGTAAATTAAAACGTCTTATGCACAAAGGAGGTGTGAAGTTAGGTTTGATTAAAACGAATAGCTTAAGGACGATTACTGATGACCCACGTATTAAAGTGCCAGCGGAAGAGTATGACCGAATTAGAACAACTAAGCAGTATTATCAGGATAACTTGCCTAAAGTTGAATATTGGACGATAGGCGGACAGAAAAAGCGACCACTCAATTCAATTAACATGATTAAGCAAGTTAGTCAGCAGATGGCTACGCTTATGTTTAACGAACAGTGTTCTATCAAGGTAAACGATCAGGCATTACAAAGCCAGTTAGATGAAATCCTAAAAAACACTGACTTTTATCTTGATGCTGAAATGAACTTAGATCCGTGGATTGCGTTAGGTTCTGGTGCTGTACGCCCTTATGTGCAGAACGATCAAATTAAATTGAGTTGGGCTAACGCTTTAGATGCTTACCCGTTAGAAGCAAACACAACCCACGTTGATCAAATTGCATTATCAAGACGTATCCAAAAAGTCGAAAATGATGTAGCAGTTTACTACACGCTGCTAGAATTTCACCAGTGGGGTAACTATCAGCAAGACGATCAAGGCAATGTATACCGCCCTTATACGATCACAAACGAGCTTTACCGCTCTACTGACCCAAACACGGTTGGCGATCAAGTGCCGTTGGATTCAATTGATGAATATGCTGACTTGCAAAAACAGACCACATTCCAGCACCTCAAAAAGCCGCTCTTTGCGTTCTATCGTAATCCAGGTGCAAATAATAAAAACTTTGTTAGTCCACTAGGCATGGGAATTTGTGATAATTGCAGATCTACCCTAGACGACATTAACAGGGTGCATGATGGCTTTGCGTGGGATGTTAAGACTGGCTATAGACGTGTTACAATTCCACGGTCATGGATGCGTAGGCAGTCAAACATGAATGGCAAGCCGGTTCCAGAAGATGCGCAGATGTATTGGGATCCAGAAGATGCAGTATTTGTTCCGATTAATGCAAGAACAGACGATACATCAGCATTTAAGGACCTAGCTATTGAAATTAGAGTAGACCAGTATCAAGGCGCTATGGACTTCTTTTTAAAGGAGCTTGAAAATGAATTGCACCTCAGTGAAGGCACGTTCACGACTACCCCACAAGGTGTGCAGACAGCAACCGAAGTAGTAACTAACAATTCAAAGACTTATCAAACACGGTCTAGCTATTTAACCATGTTTGAAAAAACTATTGATCAGTTGGTTTATGCGATAGCCGAATTACTTGCTACACCTGAACTGTGGTCAGATGGTAAACCACGTTGGAACGGTGATATTGATAAGCTTGTTATCACACCGGACTTTAACGATGGCGTATTTGTTGACCAGGAAGCCCAACGATCAAGCGACTTACAAGCTGTTCAAGCCGGTATTTTGCCAAAGAAGCAGTTTTTAATTAGAAATTACAATCTAAGCGAACAAGAAGCTGATAAATGGTTACAGCAGGTGCAGGACGAACAGTCACCAACGCCACCAGATCAAGAAATGAGTATGTTCCCGAGTGAAGGCGGTGGAGTAAGTGGACAAGAAGCTAAACCAAGCGCAGATGCTGAAACAAGCGGACAAACTCGCTGATTATTACGCCCACACAGAACAGCAAATGTTCTATATCCTGATTGATGCGTTCAAACAGACAAGACCGGAACTAATGAACGCTGAAAAAGACCCAACCAAAATAATGGAATGGCGTTTAAAAGCGTTGTCCCAACTTGGTGGGCTAACTGATAAGGTGATTAATCTAATCAGCCGCAACAGTGGCTATTCTAAGAAGGCTATTTATGACTTAATTGAGAAAAACGGCTTAAAAGTCACTAATCAACTCAATCGTAAGCTTGCTAAAACTCTGAAAAAGCCGTTTAACGGCGTTTCTGCGAAGAGCGAGGCAATTATCCATAGTTATGTGGAGCAAACGTTCAGAGGCGTAAATAATTACGTTAATCAAACGCTGGTAACTCGCAACTATGGCAAAAACGCGGCGGCTAAAACTTACCAAGAGATCATTAATAAGACCGTTCTTGATGTCAGTTTAGGCAATAAGACGCCACAACGAGCATTAATGGACAATATTTATGCGTGGCGTGATAAGGGCATGAGTTCAGCATTGATTGATAAAGCCGGACATCATTGGAGCCTTGAAGGATATACCAGAATGGTGGTTCAAAGCACGACTTCAAGGGTGTACAACGATTTAAGAGTTAATTCAATGCAAGAGTTCGGCTCTGTGCTATGCACTATGAGTAGTCACCCCGCCGCACGTCCAGCCTGCGCACCAATTCAAGGCCACATTGTTTGCATTGTGCCAAAATCTGATCCTAGATGTGATAACTCATATCCAAACATCTATGACTATGGTTATGGCACGCCAGCCGGAACACAAGGCATTAACTGCACTCACATGCTTGTGCCTTATATCAAAGGCGTATCTCACAATTATTTTGAGAAATACGACCCTAAAGAAGCCGTAGCAAAGATGAAAATACAAGAGAAGCAACGGTACTTGGAACGTGGAGTAAGAAAAAACAAGCGAAAATTGCAACTTGCTAAGCGTGCCGGTGATGCTGACGGTATTAGCAAATATTCCGCCGGTGTCCGTGGTTATCAGGCTAAGTTACGTAAGATTGTTAAGGAGCATGACTTCTTAGCAAGACAGTATTCAAGGGAGCAAATAGCAAATGAAAAATAATGAATACGTGGTCCTAGAAGGACCTTCAAACGGTAAAGACGAAAAGAAAATCATGTCAAAGGCTATTAGACGTACGCAAAAGGTTAATAAGCCTATGAAGAATGTTTCAAGAATCATTATCCAAACTGATGAAGAAAATCCAAAAGTGATTGCAGTTGTGACAAATGATGATTTTGAAGTTGCCGATGGCTATGCAATTAGACAAAAACCGGTTTATGAGGAGAACTAAAATGGCATTTATTGATGCTGAGCCGAATGATCAAGTAATTAAAAAGCTGAAAAAGGAACGAGACGTACTCAAATATAAGATTTTTAATATTGAAGAAGTTTTTGCTAACGATACTAATATCTCAAAGAAACAATTGGGATATATGGATGTTCAAAGAAATATCATGGAATCACTTGTTACAATACTTGATTTACGAATTGAAGATTTAGATGCAGATAAATAATAAATCGACCCTAGCAAGTCGTTAAAAGGCTTATTTTTTATGCTCTGAGCGAGGTCGTCCCTCGTAAGAATTAACGTTAGGAGAACCAATATGGAAAGAGAATTTTTGGAGAAACAAGGCTTAAATGCTGATCAAATTAGCGCAATCATGGCGCAATATGGCAAGGATGTTAATGGTATTAAGTCCGACTATGAAGCTAAAGTGTCTGATTTAAGCAGCAAAGTTGATGGCTTAACAGGTCAAGTAAGCGAAAGAGATAAGCAGATCAAAGAACTCGGTGCGGCTGCTAAAGATAATGCAGATTGGAAAGCTAAGTTTGATGAAGCACAAAAAACTATTGCTGAAAATGACAAGAAAATGCAAGCCCAACTATTAGATCAAAAGAAGGATTTCACCATTCAGCAAGCCTTAACCAAAGCCGGCGCTTATAACAACAAGGCTGTTATGGCAATCATGGACATGGACCAGATCTCTGTTGATGATAAAGGCAATATTTTGCACGTTGATGATGCTATTAAAGCAGCACAAGAAGCCTTCCCACAAGGATTCAAAGTCCAAGAAAAGAAAGAAGAACCAAAGCCTACGCCGCACGTTGTGCCTACTGGCAATGGAACTTCAGAAGTTAAGAAGAACCCACGAGACATGAGTCTTGATGAACAAAATGAATTGTACCGTCAAGATCCCGACAAGTGGCGTTCAATGTTTGAAAAATAGGAGAATTTAAATGGCTGAAACTAATCTTTCAAATATGATTGTCCCAGAAGTCTTCGGCAATTATGTAGCTAATTTATCTTTGAAGACTAACAGATTTGTTCAATCAGGTATTTTGACACCTGACCCAACTTTAGGAGCAAGACTTACCCAACCGGGAACCTCAATTACTGTTCCATTTATCAATGACTTGCCAGATGAAGACCCTGACGTATGGACTGATACATCTAACATCAACGTAAGCAACCTTACTTCTGGTAAACAAATAGCTCAAAAGTTCTATCAAGCTAAGTCATTTGGGTTAACTGATCAATCAGTACTTATTTCAGGCGCACCAGTTCAAAATGTTATCGGTTCACGTTTTGCTAATTACTGGATCCGTCAAGATACTAAGTTATTGCTTAATACCTTGCAAGGCGTGTTTGGCGTTTCAAAAATTCAAAACAGCAAGCTTTATGATGCTACTGCTAAGATGCCAACCGAATCTAATTTCAGCGCTAAGGGATTTATTGGTGCTAAAGCTTTAATGGGCGATTTATCAGAAAACACATTAACTGCTATTGCTGTAAATTCAGCAACCTATGCACAAATGCAAGCCAACGGCTTAATTGATACAATCCAAGAACAAAACGCTGCTACGCCATTTGGAACTTACAATGGCATGACTATTGTTGTTGACGATGATATTCCTGTTGATTTAACAGATAAGAGCAAGCCAGTAACTACCTCATATATCTTTGGTGCTGGTGCTGTCGGATACTCACAAAACATGTACTCAACCGCTACTGAACGACATGAATTGACCAACGGTGGTGAAACTAACATCGTTCAAAAGCGTATTGCTACAATTCACGTTATTGGTACTTCAATCAAGAATCCAATTCAAAATGCTTCTTACAAGGATTTTGCAAAGTCATCTAACTGGGAAGTAGTAGACGGTATTGATCCAAAGACCATTAGAGTTGTGGCTTATAAGTCAACTCTTGATCCAACTTTTGTTCCTGGTGCAGATACTTCAAAGAAACAAGAACAAGTGCAAGGCAAGCAAGGCTAGTTAGTAGGTGGTAAGCGTGATTAACAAGCCTCTATTAACATTTGAAAAGTATCATGATTTAGGCGGTACTGTGTCGGAACCAGACTTTGATAAACTGGAATCTGACGCAGAAGACGTGATTAATCCTTTGATCAATTTCTTTTATCTGCATAAAGATATTGATTCGGACAGGGACGAAGAAAGAGTCTGGTTGGTGCAAAAAGCCATCACATTGCAGATTGACTTTACAAGCCGTTTAGGTAGCTCTACACCTGATGAAATGACCAAAAACGATGTTAAAAGCGTCAGCATTGACGGCACAAGCGTTTCAACTGGCCTTTCACCATTGAGTTTTGCTCAACAGGGTGTATATACCGTTGCTCTTGACTATCTTTACCGATCAGGATTGCTATTTAGAGGTATTCCATCATGCTGAAACCACCTAAATCAATGTTTCCAAACTCAATTACTTTGATTAAGCAGATTCCTAAACAAGATGATCCTTATAACGATGACTACGAAGAAATTCGTACAGACATCAATAACGTTAGATTTGATCTAAGAACGGTCTACAGTGGCAGCAACAACGATAGGCAAATCGTAGCAAATGCTACGGTTATTTTTATGTCTCCATATTCAACGCCCTGGACTGAATTAGATGATTCATATGTCGGTTCTAAGATCATTTTTAATGACAAAGAGTACACGATTACAACTGTTAACCGTGATATGGAGCCTTTTAGTAGCAATATTTATCAATATAAGGTAGGTGTTATCTAATGGGTGTCGATGTTCGTATTGATTTAAGCGGTGTAAAGAAAAAATTAAGCCAGCAAGCTCTAATTCGAGGGCGTAAAGCTATAGCTAATGATGCACTAGCCGCAATGGATAAGTGGGTACCTTATTTAGAGGGCAATTTGAGTACTAAAGTAGCAATATCAATAGATGGTTCAGCTCTTTGGTACACAATGCCGTATGCTAAAGCACAATTTTATGGCTTAGTTGGTCCAGAACCGGGCTATCCGGTACACCACTACACAACTGCAACTCACAAGTTAGCTTCAAAACGCTGGGACTTAAAGCTTAAAGGCAGTAAAGACGATATGGAAAAGGTCAAGAGTGCTTTTATCAAAGGAATTGAGTGAAATGTTAGCTAAACAACCAATTAATGACTTGCAAGAAGCGATTGTTAATTTGATTAACACTCACATCAAAGAAAAAGATTTTACTTATAACAAGGATTTAATTTTTATCAAGTTTTTAGACAAGTATGATCAAATTTGCTTTACACCTAGCCCTGGTTCTCACCTTGTAGATGAGGATTACAGCGGTGAACAGTATTGGCAGTATAATTATGCCTTTACTGTTAAAACGCAGCATAGAGGGGACGCTAAGAACAAATTATTTGAATTGAGTGAGTATCTGCAATCACTTAACAAGTCAAAAGAAAAATTAATCAGCAAGGAACATACTTGGATTTTTGATCATGTTGAAATTCCGAGTGCGCCCGCTGAGGTTATGGAAGATTTAAAAGGTACAGCTACGTATAACATGGACGTGGCTGTTTTTGTTTATGAATAAGGAGAATTTAAATGGCTGATTCAGCACAAACTAAATTTTTGCCAGGTACAGAAGCTAATAAGGGCGGTTTCCCTGAAAACTTTGTAAATAAGATTTTTTTGGACGTAGAACCCCAATTAGACGATGCTGGCGATGTTGATTTAAACAATGTTACGAACGGCAAGTGGGCTTGGGTAGCTTCTGGTATTAACAACCAAACGCCAAGTGCAAACGAAACATCAACTAATGACGCTTACTATGATGGCGGTGGCTTTACCGAAACAGAGGTAACTGGTAAGCAAGTTCAAATTGCCGTTTCAGGTAACCGCAAGGTAGGCGATCCAGCACAAGACTACGTGGAAAACTTATTCTTCAAGTTCGGTACTGCTGTTAAGACACGTGTTATTTGGATTAAGAACAACACACCTATTATTTCAGCATGTACTATCTCAAACATTGTTCCTACTGGTGGTCAATCTAATCAAAAGCAAACATTTAGTTTCAACATTGACTTTAACGGTCGCCCTAAGATTTTTAACGGTCAGTTAACATTAACTGCTACTTCAACTAAGAAGGTTTACTCAGCAACAGTTGATACTTCTACACAACTTAAAGAAGATGGCAAGCTTGTTGACGCTAAGATCATTGAAGAAGTACCAGCAGCCGGTGCTGGCCAAGGTGAATAAAGAAGGAGTAGCATATGGCAGTTATTGAATTAGACGGCTTAAAGAATTTTAACAACGAACGTGAAATCAAGCTCCCAGGAATTGAAAAGACCTGGAAAATTAAGTTTGACGACAATTACCGCATTCAGTCTAGCTTAATTGCTAGTCAAGTAGACAAGCTTTACCAAGAACAATCATCAGATGACTATGAGGATGAATTGTTTGACTTAGCGCCAGCAGAACGTCGTAAGCGTCTTACTAGCGACTTGAATAAGTTCAAGAAAGCTTGTGTAGATGGCTTAAATGCTTTGCTACAAGATGATGATGCAGGTGAAGAAATCTATAAGGCTATGGGCAATTCAACCGAAATTTGTGCGCAAATCATCGGTAAGATTAACCAAACTGCTGACAAGGTGCTTAATGTAGCTAAGGATGAAGCCGCAACTGAAAAGTACGATACAGAAAGATAGTGACTGATTATGCTAAGTCTTACTCATAGTCCTACAACACAATTCGCGTGGAATGGAAAAATTTATGACATTGACCTAGCTTTTGACACTGTTTTACTTTATCTACAGATGCAGGAAGATAAGGACCTTAGTCCATTTCAAAAATGGCGGCAATCCTGCAAGCTGTTTTTCAGCAAGAACCAAGATTTACCAGATGATCCGCAATTTTACACCAAAGCGTTTGATGTGATTGCAAAGATTATCACTGATCAACCTTACGGGCTTAAAGAGCCAGATAAAAACGATGAAAGGGGCGTAGAAGCTACTAAGCAATTCGACTATGTGAGGGATGCTGGTGCTATCTACGCCTCTTTTTTTGATCAATATGGAATTGATCTTAATAAAGAACGTGGCAAGATGCACTGGACCACTTTTAAAGCCTTATTTGATGGCTTAGGTCCTAAGACATACTTTCAACGTATTCTTGCTATTAGACGTGAGGATCCTAGCAAGATTGAGGATCCTGCAGCTAAACAAGAACTACTTGATGCTCAAAACTATTACGCTGTTGACGGTTCTAAGACTGAAGAAGAACTAGAACGGCAAGCCCTCAACAGTAGTAGCTTATCTAGCATGTTCGATTCGTTATTAGATCAAGCAAGGAAAGGAGGTAACTAATGGCTGACGGTACAATTAAAATTGACATTGATATTCCTGTTAACAAAGTTAAGTCGGACACCCAAGAAATCAACCACATGGTTGAGAATATCGGTAAAAATGCCGGTAAAGACATGGACAGCTCTTTTAAAAAGAATGCTGAAAGTGTTAAACATGAAGCTAAATCAACTGGTGAAGCAATTGACAAAGACATCGGCAAAGAACATAAGACCAAGATTAAAGTTGACGGTTCTGAAGCCAAAACTAAGGCTAATGAGGCTAAGCGTGAACTTGATAAGATGCCAAAAGAGCATAAAACCAAGTTAGATGCTGACAATTCTGAGTTTAACCGCAAGGCAAATGAAGCTAAGCGTAAAACTAATGAACTACCTAAAAAGCATAATACTGATATTGACGCTACCGACAAAACCGGTGGCGTTTTTGCTAGAATCAAATCTCACTTTGAGCAAGTGAATGAAGAAGGCAAGAAGACACATAGTCTTTTCGGTACTATCTTTTCAGCAAACGTCATTTCTAATGCGGCTATGAGCGCGTTTGGGCACGTTAAAGATGCTCTAGGCGGAATGGTAGGCGAGGCTAAGCAATACGCCTTAGAACAGCAAACAATGAATGCAACGTGGCTGACTTTGACCAATTCTGCTTCAAAAGGTCGGGCTATGGTCAATCAAATCAATCAAATGGCGGTAGCAGCTCAAAACTCTACCAAAATGGTTGATGAACTTAGTCAGAAGTTTTACGCAATCAACAACAATGCTAAACAAACTGGTCAATTAACCAAGTCAATCCTTACTTTGCAAGATGCGTTTGGGCAAACTGATGCTGCAGTTGAAAATTTTGGTACTCAATTTAGTCAAATGATGGCTAACGGTAAGGTATCAGCGCAAGATATGATGTCAATTGTTAATACCTTCCCTAAGTTACGTCCTATGTTGCTTGACTATGAACGGCGGATACATCATAGCTCTAATATGACTATGGCCGAAATGAACAAGATGATGTCTGCAGGTAAAATCAAATCTCAAGACATGATCAATGTTGTTCTTGAGGCTGGTAAGAAGTTTAACAAGGCTACTGGTAACTTTACTAAGACTATTCCAGGTATGACACGTGTTGTACAAAGTCAAATGCCGGTTTTACTTGGTGCGTTTACTAAACCATTAGCCAAAATGGAAAGTCCAGTTTATTCAGCAATTGCTAATTGGGTAAGTAGCAAAAAGACTAACAAAGAATTTCAAGCATTAGGTAAGACGGTATCAACCGGTATGAATAATGTCATGAAGGCATTTTCTGGCGGCAAAACCGTCAATGTTACTAAAGCTCTTGATAGTGCAATTAATGGCATTAATAGAGGCTTGAAAGGTGTGTTTGGCTGGATTAGTGGGCACGCTAAGGATTTAAAGACTATTGCTTCAAGTGTTGCAAGTATTGGTGGTCAATTGGCTAAAGCGGTCTGGAAAGATTTTGCCTCAATTATCACTACTATTGGTAACATGTTCGGCATTACTGCTAAAAATGGTAAAGCTTCTGGCGGTGCTATTCATGTTTTAGCAGAAGCCTTAAATTGGTTAGCAAAGCAAAAATGGGCTATTAAGACAATTGCAGCTTCTTTGGTTACTATAGCTACCATTAAGCGATTAGACCATGTGGCTGGTGGCTTATTTAAAATTGGTGAGAAAGGTTATAAAGCTTACAGAAACATCAAAGCTCTAAGAGCTGGTCTTAAAGGTGTTCAAGACGTTAAGGACTTTAGCAAGACTGAACAAGGCTTTGTAAGAATTGGTAGTGCCGCTCGTAGTGCTGCTAAGTGGGTTCGCGGTTTATTCAGTGCTTCAAAAGGTGGCGCTGGTAAACTTACAGGTTTGCTTCAATCTGCTCATAGCGCTGGCGGCTTTAAGAATTTAACTACTGCTGGAAAAATCGGCACTGGCTTAGCTGGCGCTGGTGTCGCTCTTGATGCTGGTTCTTCATTTTTGAATGCTTTCAAAGATCGTCATAATGCTGACAAGCGTAGTCAAGACATTGGTAAAGGTATCGGTGCTGGCATTGGTGGCGGAATTGGCTTGTATTTTGGCGGTCCACTAGGAGCAGCGCTTGGTTCAAAGATTGGTGGCTTTATCGGTAAGTGGGGCGGTGAAGGAGTTAACCAGTTTACTAAAGGCTGGCAATCTCAAGGCAAGAAAGTCAAACCGCAAAACTGGGTTCAATGGCTAGGACTTCAAGCACATAATAGTTTCAGCTTCTTTACTGGTTTAGGTAAAAAGGTAATTAACGGCATTGGCAAAGGAATTAATAGTTCCAAGAAATTTATAAAAAAGAACGGTAAAGAACTCGCTCTTGCATTTGTAAATCCTTGGGCTGGTATTCCTGCACTGATTCTGAAAAACAATTCTAAGGCACGACAAGCTGTAAACAAATTTGCTAAGAATATGCAAAATGGCTTCAAGAGCTTTGGTAAGTGGTTGCATAATCTACCTGGCAACATGCACAAAGGCTGGAAACAAGGCGTTGAAAAGTCACACAAAGTGATGTCTAAGTTCTGGAAAGATACCGGCAAAGGTTGGAATAATTTCTGGAAAGGTGTTAACTCTAATCGCTATGTTAAAGCTTTCAAAAAAGGTAAGTTTTTCCAAACTGCATTAAAAGACATGAGGTCCCGCTGGAAGTCATTTAGTAAGGACTTCAGCAAGAAATGGAACTCAACTTGGAGAAGTGCTCAAAAGAAAGGTTCTAGTTTTAAGAAGAGTTTTAGCAAAACTTGGAACTCTATCTGGAAAAGTGCGAAATCTAAGTGGAATAGTTTTAAAAAGTCATTTAGTAAAGCATGGTCAAACACCTGGAAAGGTGTTAACTCTAATCGCTATGTTAAGGCTTTCAAAAAAGGCAAGTTCTTTAGTACCGCTTTAAAGGACATGCGTTCACGTTGGAACTCCTTTAAGGGCTGGTTAGGCAAGAACTGGAATAATTTCTGGAAATCTACTACCAAGTGGGCTAAATCATCTTGGGACGGTACCGTTAGAAACTGGAATGGCACATGGAGCAAGATTAAGTCTGGCTGGAACTCATTTAAGGGCACTTTAAGCAGTAGTTGGAAGAGCTTCTGGAATGGTTTAACCGATAACGTTAAAGCGTTTGGCAAAACTGTAAAGGACGACTTCACAGGTACTATTAACAATATTATTGGTGGTACTAATGACGTTATCCATGCCTTAGGTGGTGGTAAGAAGACCATCAACTTTTTACATTTTGCCTCTGGTACTGACTGGAAATATAAATACCCAATTCCTGCTGTCTTAAATGACGGCTCGGACAGCCCACAAACTCATAATCGTGAATCAATTATTCATGCAAATGGATTGTGGGAATTGTTACCAGACAAAGCAAATCTTAAACGATTCTTGCTACCTGATGATGAAGTAGTTAACGCTAGAGATACTGCTCGTATTTTTGGCAATGCTGTTCATTTCGCTAATGGCTCATTGCCTTATGGTATTAGTTTGCCTAGTGTTAGTTACTCTCAGATTGCAGAAAAGGCACTTAAACGACTTCAACGAATCAATGAGGAACAACTACAGCTAGCTAAGAAAGAAGCTCGTAGAAAGCAAGCTAGGGACACCAAGAAGGACCGTCAAAAGAAGAATAGTAAAAAGAAACATTCTAAATCCGAAAACTATTCTTCAGATACTAGAAAAGTTAAAGGCTCTATTTTAGTAGATAAAGGCTTGCTTTTCGGCTCTCGTAAAGAAGCAAATAAGAATACTTACGTAAACGAAAAATTATTTAAGCGGCTAATGTCTTACACTAAGGCCAAGCCAATTAAAGTAAGCAAAAACAGCCGTATCCGTTACCGTGATCTTCCTACGAGACGACAAGGTAAATATTACTTGGTTGATTCTAAATGGCTTACAGGAGCTAAGAATAATACTGGTAAGCTTGAAAAACTCGACCGTGAAAGTTATTTGAAGCTTTTGCAATTTACCAAGGCAGAACGCAAGTACAAGCTGCCTAAAAAGAAGCGCAAAACTACACGCAAACGAACTACAACTAGACGTACAACAACTAGAAGATCAACTGCTTCAAGAGTACACTCAGCTGTTTCTACTGGTGGTTATTCGGTTGGCCGTGTTTCTAGTGCAATTAGTTCTGTCTCAGCAAGCGTTAAGGGATTAGGCAGTGTTAAGGCTTTGTCTAAGGCTCTTAAGGGCATTAAAGGTAAACACAAGGTATCAGTCACAGCTAAGGCAAGTGGTAGCAAGTCAATTACTAAGCTGGCTAAGTCAATCAAGAAAGTAACTGGTAAACATAAAGTTACGATTAAGACCAAGGGGCTTAGCTCCCTTAAATCCTTGTATAAAGCAGCAAAGAAGATAAAAGGCTCAACTCATAAAGTAAGAGTTAAAACTAGTGGTACTTCTAGCCTTAAAAAGTTAAGAAGTGCTATTTCTAAAGTTGCTGATGAATCTAAAAAGGCTACTAAGGACATCAAGGGAAAAGGCAACTTCGCTAAAGCCTTTGAAAGCTTAACCAAGACCACTGATAAAACCTTGAGTAAGTTGCGTTCAAATGCTGAAAAAGACTTCAAGTCAATGTGGAGCAATCTTAAAAAGGCAACTTCAAGTGGCGTTTCTAAGATCAATCACGACACTAGCAGCTTTAACAGTAAATTTACTAGGCAATGGCGTTCTTTGACTAGTGGTGCTGAAAAAATCTTTAATAAGTTCTGGTCAACAATGAAGTCAAGTGCTCGTTCTGGGCTTAATGACGTTATTGGTGTACTTAATTCTGCTATTGGCAAAATTGACACCGTTGTTGGTCAATTTGGTGGATCCAAAAATGCAGTGCATAAGGTAGCAAGACTTGCTACAGGTACTGGTGCATTAGGCGGTATTAGAAGACCAATCACAGCACCAACACTTGCAATTCTTAACGATGGTAACGACAGCCCTGAAACAGGCAATCAAGAAGCTATATGGGATAGAAATACGGGTAATGTTGAAGTCGTACCTGGTCGCTTTACTCCTAGAATCTTAAAACCTGGTCAGGAAGTCTTCAATGCTACTGAAACAAAGATGCTTGGTTATACCTCACCACAGCATTTTGCTACTGGTACTGGAGCACTTAAAGAGCTGTACCACATTGCTAAAAACAACTGGGAACACCCACAAAAGACCGGACAAGCTCTATTTAGCTCTATAAATGGTCTTACTGGTGCAATCAATCAGTTAGCCCAAGGAGCTAAAAATAAAGGCGAAAATCAAGGCGTTAAGTGGTGGTCACAGCTTTGGAAGATGGTTGACGATAAAGTTAACAGTGATGACCTAGGTCCAGCTTCAGGCTTGCTGAAAGCCGTTGAAGAATTAGGACATGGAAAACGCTACCTCTGGGGTGGCTATGGTCTTGACTCAAAAGGGTTAGACTGTTCTGGTTTGGTATCTACAGCCTTAGAGCATTATTTCCACTCTGGTTGGGGTCACCTAGATGTAGCTGGCTTGTGGCAACATGCACACAGAATTCCTAAGTCAGAAGCCAAACCTGGCGATCCAGTGTTCTGGCTCCCTGATGAGCACGTTGGTGTTTATGCTGGTCACAATCTGTACTATTCAGCTTATGGACCTGATGACGGTGGTCCAATCGGGATGCAACCGGTTGGCTCTGGTGCAACGTTTGGGCGCTTTGAAGGAATTAAAACCGATGGCGCTAAGAATGCAAAAGAAGCCGTCAAGGTCAAAGCTAACAATAAATTACAAAAGCAGATCAAGAAGCAAGTTGGTCCAGGATTCTGGAAAACTATCCAGAAAATTGCAGACAAGTTCGGTGAACAGTTCAATGGTGCTAACTCTATTACAGGCAGCATGATCGAAGCCGCCGCCCGTAAAATGCATGTCAATTTGCCAGATGGATTCGTAAAAGATGTTTTGCGTGTTGCTATGAGTGAATCAGGCAATCGTAATATCAAACAACAAATTCACGATGTAAATAGTGGCGGTAATGAGGCTCAAGGACCATTACAGTTTACGCCACAAACATTCAAAGCCTTTGCTATGCCAGGTCATACCAACATTCATAATCCATATGATGAATTATTGGCATTCTTCAACAATTCTGACTGGAGAAATTCAATTGGCTGGACTACTATTTGGGGTCATAGAAAATTTGATTGGTTGCATTCTGGCCCTCAAGGGCACAGACGTTTTGCCCGTGGTGGAATTTTAAGTCAACCTGAAACTGTTGACGTTGCAGAAGCTGGTCATCCGGAATCAATTATTCCTTGGGATCCAGCCTATAGAGGTCGTGCGCTTGCAATTATGCAAGCTACCCTTGATCAATTCATGGCACAGGACGGAAAACCTCAAAAATTCCAAAATCAAGCTCAACAGGTTGTCGACTTAACCAAAACCAACGCTGAAATTCAAGCTATTAATGACAAGTTTGATGAAGCGCTAGCGGCTTTAGGCATTCTTACTTCACAAAATGATGTGATTCAAGTTAATAACTATATTGATAAACGCAAGATTGGTGAAGCGATGTACTCTATCATGAAGCGTATGAATATTAGATCTAATAGAAATTCGAGGTATAACATCAGTGGGCATTAATGATAATAGTGACATTATTTTTCATAACCGGAGTTCAACCGACTTCGGTATTAAAGTACTTTTCCCGTTTAATCCATTAGTACCAGCACCTAAAAAAGAAATGCAGTCCATTCCTGGCAGATCTGGCGATTGGGCTTCAAACGATAGTACTTATAATTCGAGCGAAACACCAGTCAATGTGGTCATTCACAAACCTAGAAGATATGATGACTGGGAACAGCTAAAAGGCGACATAGAGAATTGGCTTTTTGGCGATGAAGATTGGTTAAGTTTCGGCAAAACATCAGATTACTTATATAGAGCACAAATTGTTACCGCTCCGACATTTACTCCTATCAATTTTGAACGAGTAAATGCTACTTTTACATTTCATTTTCAACCGTATAAATATGCAGATAATGGGATTCACTGGCAAGATTTTCCTAGAAATGGGATCGTCTACAATCACGAAAGTGAAGACGTAAAGCCTGATTGGCATATAAATGGCAAAGGAAACTTTATGTTAAAGGTTAATGACATTCCGTATGAGTTTAATAATATTGATGGTGATATTTATTTAAAAGGCGATGAAGGGAACGCTTATTCTAACGATCCTACCACCGCCTATTTAATTGATGGCTTGCTTAATGATCATATTAGGCTAGCTAATAATGAGGCACCTTTAATGGTTGCTGATGGAGATGGTAGCAATTCAATTTCTCTTGAACCGATGGATGCTAATTCTGTACTAAATAAGGCAGAATTCATTCCAAGATGGAGGCGATTAATTTAATGGCTGATACAGCTACAACAACTACTACAGAGGATACTGGCTATAGTGTTGGCTTAGACGTTGATGAATCGCCATATCAAGACATAATGCAATGTCCGTTACTAATGGATAATGCCGTAGACGATGCAGCTACTCAAGGCGAAGCGTCTCTTTTTGACTTTAAAGAGGCAAAAACCACATGGGTAGCTAATCAAGTACCTACATTACAAATGACTTATCCACGTAACGGTAAATTTATTAAGTTAATTCAAGTTGAAAAGATTCTAGTTGGTGATGTCAATAGAATCATCACTCATCAAAAGTTTAGGATTAATGAAGTCCTTAGAAGTGATCAGGACATTGTGGTTAATGCAACCCACATTATCGGGGAGTACTTAGTTAATAACCCTATTAAAGGTTCTCAGCCGATTACAGGGGCTAATGTCACAGCTTCTTGGTGTATTGGTGAAATTCTTGGTCACTTAGCTAAGCCAGTTCCCGAAATTAACTATGATAGTGATGTTACTAAAGTAGCAAATGCTAACATTGATATTTCAAACACAAACGCGTTGAATGCACTGCTTGACCCTGATCAAATTGGAGATAAGCCAGCGAACTCAGTCCTTGCCCAATATGGTGGGGACTTTTATTTTGACAACACTACTATCTATCATCGTGAACATGCTGGTAGAGATAGGAATATTACTGTTAGGTATGGACAGAACATTACGTCCTACTCTCAACAAAAAACTATTAACGACATGTATGTTGGTATTTATGCATATGCTGACTATAATCCTGGTCCAGCGCTTGCAACCTTAGACAATGTGGACTGGAATGGTTTAGCAAATCAATCAGATTGGGGAAGCGTTGCTTCAGTTACTTACAATGCAGCTGGTTCAGTTGATATTTACAATGCACCAGTTAAAGGCGCTCAAGTAATTGGACAACTAACAACAGGCACACAAATTCAGATTGGCAAGCCCATTCATGATGGAGATACTGTTGCTAGTTCAACCAAGGCTGGTGCTCAGTTGCAAGTTAACACCATGAACGGTGATGACTGGTACCCACTGTCTTCAGGCGGTTGGATTGATGGTCAATTTGTTAATTTTGACAAGACTGGCGATTATGTTGTTAACAACGTTGTCGGTCATATTCATACTGCAATTTCTTCAAGTGGTGCTCTTATCAGGTATCCAGTTCACGGAACAGGTACGGTTTCTTATACCGAAGGTTATAAGAATATTCACGTTTATTACTCACCCGATCAAAGTAAAAAGTATCACTACAGAGTTAAGGACAAAAATGGCAAAGAAATAAAAATCCATAATGGCACCAAGCTTAAGTATGACTATGTAACAACTGATGAAAATGGTAAGACCTGGTATAGAATCGGACCTCATCAATGGGTTTATGGCGACCACTTTAGTACTGGAAAAAATGGTGATGTTCAGTCTTTCAGCTCAAGAGGTTATGGGCTTGTTAAGAGTGGAGCTAAGAAGTACGCCCTTAATCATAAAACCGGCACTATGGAGGTGCAATATCATCATTTAAGTCTTACTGCTGCTAGAAAACAGCATAAGAAGAAATACATTTATAAGGGTAAAGGCAAAAAGAAAAAGGCAGTAAAGAATCCTAATTATCAGCGAGGCAAAGCAATAACGCAAAAGCACAAATACTACAATCTTAACTATGGTCAAGTGCGTGTAGGCGGTGTGCTTTATTACAAGCTAAGTAATGGCTCGTATGTGAGAGCTTCTGACATTGATAAGAAGGCTTCTAAGACCCATATTCCTGATTCACCAACCAAGATCATGAATCAGATCACTCAAGAGCGTGGAAAAATTGAAATGTATTCTACACCGTCAAAAGGGAGCGCAGCTAACTGGTCAATTCCAGCTAATGTTGAATTTGATATTTCTAAGAGTGCTCAAGGTGCGGACGGTAAGACATGGTATCAAGTTACTTATAAAGGTGTTACTGGTTGGATTCCTGCTGAATATACCAGTTCTAGTGGCAGCAATGATTTAGAGCCTCAAGCGCCGGATTCAAGTGCTAACTCGTATGATGAAAGTTCTGATAATGCTATAGCTGTAGCAGAAGATCAAACGGTTCACGTTGAATTAACTGATGATCTAGACAATGTAGTTAATGGTGTAATTTATCCAGCTGGTATGAATTACTCACCTGAAAACGCCCATATTATGAAACTAGACCTATCTAATTGCATCAAGCATGATGATCAGGACTTATCGGGTTTACAAGATGATGGAACATATAAGCCAACTAAGGACGACATTCAGCAACTTTATCAAGCCGCTGTTGGCTCTCTGAAGGAGTACAACATTGGTGAAATTCCTCTCAGCATGACAGTAAGTTATGCTGATTTAGACGGTGAAAAAGCTGATTTACTGGCTTTGAACATGTACGACATCGTGAATGTTGATTTTACTCAGTGGGATAAGATCGAAAAAGGTAAGATTACTGGTACTGTTTGGGTAATGGCGGGCAAAGACTCACATTATGAATCTGTAACCATTGGTGATCCACCTAAATCATACGAACACCTTTTGCTTGAAAGAGCTGAAGAAAATACTGCTAGTCAGGTATCACGTGCTTCAGGACACACACAAGGGCTTTTAAGCAGGTATAAGAATATGTTGGCTCAAGAGGGCTCTAATCGTATTGCAGCAGAGCAAAAACTTATGGACGATCTAGGACTAGTACAACATCAGGTTGACCAAAACGGCAAAGACATTAAAACCAACTTAGTTTCTATGAAAAAGTTTGAAGAAAACATGAATGAAATCCAGAACTTCGCAAACGATATGACTAATTGGGTCATGGGATCTGGTTCAGGAGTTATTCAAGCCAATCCTAACTGGCAGGAGCCTACGTCGCTGTCAGCTACAACTGCTAATGGTGGACACATGTATTTTAGTGGTAATGGACTCGTATTCACGGACGCTGGTGGTCAAGAAATACCGCGGTCAGGCATTGACTCTGAAGGTCGTATATATGCTGATGCAATTAAAGCTGGGACGATTGAGGCTGTTAACATTAAATCATGCTTGGTTGAAAGTGCTCTAACTATTGGTACTGAGGGAGGATCAATGAACATTTACATTGGGACTGAAAATCCAAGAAGTCAACTAACACCTTACAATGGTGGTAACGTTATTTGGGCAATGTCTGACGGGTATCAATCAATGATGTCATCAGGTCAATTTGCGGTAACAGATGGCGGCAATGAGACCAGAATTCACCCATCTTATATTGAAGTTAATGGCTATCATGTAGTAACTGAAGGTAACATTAATTACTATTTAAGAAATGCAGTTACGCCGAGTGCGGTTAGAGAAGCTCTTGGTATACCTGATGGCATGAATGTAGTTTATGATGGTGGACAATATCCTCATTTGTCTACATACATTAGACACCATATTCCAGCTCAATATCGTACAGGACTATAGGAGAAGAAATGAATAATAATCAAAATAAAAGCTTAGAGTTTACTCTTGCTGGTAATTTAGGCAATATGATTGGTCAGCAAGCTTTACAAGTTGCACATTTACAAGTTGCTCTTAAAGAAAAAAATGAAGAAATGAGGCAAAAAGATAATTTGATTGCTGAATTGAAGCATCAAATTGAATCATTGCAAAAGAGAGGTGGTGTAGATGACAAACGACAAATTAGTATTAAACATCAGTAAGATCAACATTTCACCTGATTCAACACGACTGAAATATAGTCAAGATGAACGAGGAAAACAGGTTGATTTAACTGTAATTGATAGTGATGGAACTACCGCTTACGATTTAACCGGTAAAAAAATCATCTTTTCTGAAATTAAGGATGGCGGGAAGATCATCATAGATGATGAAACAAGCCATTTCATCAGAACAGCAGATAATGATAAGATCGGTAAATTTACATATGTATTTGTTGATCAAACCTATCAGCAATCTGGTGAAGCACATTTTGAATTTACAACCGATATAGAGCATGTTGATACAACAATTAACTTTGATATTTCGATTGTAAATTCTGCTCAACTTAAGCCTGACAATACTTCGTATGTAAGTTCTTTGATTGCACTTGAAGCTCACTATAGGGCAACCATTTCTAATGCTGACGCTCAAACGCAAAACCTAATCAATAGTCTGACTGACAAGATCGATCAGGCTATTTCTAATGGGCAAAGAGATGTAGCGAATGAGTTAAGTGATGCAAGAGCCAAGCTTCAGGCCATTCAAGACCAAGAAAATAAATTAGTTGCTAATTGGACAACCGAGTTAAATACGCAGAAACAGAATTTTACTACTTTACAGTCTCAGTGGCAGGCGCAATCTAAGTCAATTTCGGACGACTATGCGTCTAAAAAAGCAAAGATTGAGTCTGACGCTCAATCTCAGCATGACGCAATTCAGGCAAATGCTGATCAGCAACTTCAAGCTAATCAGTCTGCTAATGATGCTGAAATTGCTAAGGTTGAAAGTGAAACCGAGGCAAAGCTTGATGAAGTTGAAAAGGCCAAAAATGATGCGATTGCTGAATTAACCGCTCAGAGGGATGAGCAACTTAAAGCGGCTAAGGATGCTTATGACAAGCAACGTGCCGATCAACAGGCTGATTATGAATCTTGGAAGACAAATACGCTAACTGACTTTAATGCATTAGTTAAGCCGCTTAAGTCCGAGCTCACAACTGATCGTCAAGATCTTAAAGATATTAGTGATCAGATTGCGACTACTAAAAAAGAGATGGCCAACTTGTCCAGTCAATTGGACAGCATTGACCTAACCAAGTTCGTAACAGGCAATCAGTTTAAAGAAGCAATGGCGAAAAAGGCTTCCGGTTTGAAAGTAAGAGGATTGAGGGGTGATTATGTTATGGCAGTAGATACAACAACGAGCAATATTGATGGCACACCTGCAGGTAATAACGGATCTGGTTTGGTTGACTCAACTGTTTTGGCTGGAGTAATGCAAACTATCAGTGATGCTATCTTGGGCAAGAATCACTACACAAAGGCTGAGGTTGATAACTTGCTTAAGGGAGTTAAGGATCAGCTTCGGCCTTTGATTGAGCAAAAGGCAGATACCACAACGCTAACCGATAGGGCTAATGCTTTAGCTCGGCAAATTGGTGATCTGCAAACAGAAAATAGCAATTTGAAGAATGTTAACACACAATTGCAACAACAAAATGACAATTTGCAAAAGCAAGTAACTAAGCTAACACCTGTTCATGTAACAAGTGAGGCAGATGTAGCAAACCAAGATGCTTATTTTGTGATTGTGGATGACTAACGATTTTTATGCAATGACAGTCTTTTTAAGGCTGTTTTTATTTTTGAAAGGAGAAAAGTATGGGTAAGAGAATTTTTATTGATGATCAAGAAATGACTAATAAAAATGATTTTGATAATAAAGTAAATGTTGATCGAAGCTTATATCAATTACAACAATCTGCTCCTTTAACAGAAACAGATATTTTTAATACCGATGATACTCAAGGAAGGCTTCAAGTAATTCACCAAAGAACAAATGAAAATGGGACTGAAACTTTTGGCGGATTTGACAATATTCTTTTATTTGGTGGTGATAATATTACAAGTATTCTTGATACCAGTATGAGAGACAATAAGCTAAAAATCGCTGTAGGTGATTCTAGTGGGAAAGCTTTATGGTCAGAATTTGTAGCATGGAAATCCGATATTGAACGCTTAGAGCAAGAAATTTCAGACCTCAAAAAACAAATTGGGGGGGTAATTAGACACCTATCTGCTTACTTTTATAGCCTTGTTACCTCTGCAAAGGAGGTGGCGTAGGATGAAAGAAGTTAATGTAGATAACGGGAAAATCGTTTTAAAGAACTTTAAAAACTTTTTGCATATTGAATACATCGACTATAAAGTACCTCAAGCTGAAAATGCCGCTACAGTACCAATTACTGCACCTAGTGTATCAGGCTATAACTTTGTATGCTGGATAGGCGTAGCGAGTCATAACTTTGTAAAAAGTTGTTACATTGATATACCAGACAGTGTAACTGCAAATATCTGGTTTACTCAAACAACTATGGATATAGTCGGAGATAATAAAAGAGTTACTGCATATGCACTATATGTTAAGGATTAACTATGAGAAATAAACAAATTAATTTACGACCGCCACCAGCGGTCTTTTTTGTAGAAAAACAGTCACGCAAGAATGTTGATATATCAGCATTCTTATTTTTTATGCTCCATTTTTTAGAGTCTCAAGAAAGGAAAAATTATGACAGAAGAAACAACAAATGTGCCAGTAAATGGCGCAGAAAACGAACAACAAAATGTGGCCAACAATGGCCAAGTAACAAATACCGAACAAAAGCCTAAGACTTTAAATGACGTCTTACCTGGTGAAGGAACCAATTTGATCTATGTATCAGGTATGCTGCAAGGTCAGCAAGTTAACTGTGAAGGTCCCATTGAGTACACTCGTAAGCTTGATCATCCACAATGGCCATTTATTCCTGCTTTACCACAGTACGATCCAAGCAAGTGCAAGACACCAAAATTTGACTGGGGCAAAGGTGAATGGGTAGATGAAAGCGAAGAAGCCAGAGTTAAACAATTAAACGACTTGACGGAAAAAGTTGCTTCAATCACAACCGATGTAGGCAAAATTCAAGAAACTCAACAAATTGCCGCACAAGAAAAAGAAGCTAGTGACAAGAAAGATGATCAAATCTTTAAGCTAATTTCTGCTATGAATGTTCAATTAGGCGTTATCAATACTAAGCTTAATCAAGTTACTTCTAAAGATAATGGGGCATCTGCTAAGCCCGCCACACCTGCTCAAAACAACGCAAACGCAGAAGGAGGCGCTCAATAATGTTTGAAATTTACAAAATGGAATTTGACATTGGGATCGTAACCACTATTGATCTTAAGAGTTACATTGACATGGGAATCCTTAGTCAATCCGACTATGAAAGAATTGTGGGTGATGGCTCACATGAAGAAATCAATTCAGCGCCTGAAGTCCAAGCTTAATGTCCGCAACTGTGAATTGCTTATCGGTCTCTTTATCTTAGGCAAAGGCGTGTGGCTTTATCATGATAGTCACTACTTCATTTATCCGCCACAATTTCAAAATATTGAAAATAGCCGCTATATCGACTTAGGATTAATCCTTTTGGGTGCCTTGCTGATGATAACGGCTTTTTTAGTACCTTACATGAGATCAACCAAGCGAAAAATTCAGCTAGTCATTATTAGCAAGGTCTTTTTAGTGCTGGCTGGGGTTGTATGCATGACTTTAGCTTTACTACAGATCACGCACGGTATTTTTACACCTTTTTACCGTATGGGTCACTCTGCATGGGGCGATTTTATAATTTTTTGCTTTGTCTATCTGACAGCTAGCGACGCCTAAGGAGGTGCCGCGATGAAAGATATTGGGAACGTGATAGGGTATCTGATAACTGCTGTCGGGGGTCTGATAAGTGCGGTGACTCTTTTCTATAAGGCTTTTAGTAGCACCAAGCAAAATACACTTACTAGTATGCTGACAGAAAAAGACAAAGAAATTAAGCAGAAGGCTGAAGATGTGGAGCTATATCGAAAAAGATGGCTCAAGGTTGAAAAGGAAAACGACCGATTAAAAAAGAAATTGGAGGAACTAGAAAATGACGATTAAAGATTGGATTGAAGTGGGATTTTTAGCAAGCTGGATTGTGTGCTTGATTGGTGTAGGTGTTTTTTCACACTTACACTTCAAAAATAAAAAGGCTGAAAATTATCGTATTGCCGCCCTCCACGCTATGCAAAAGTGGGTAGCTTTTTACGATAAAGAAGACTTAGATAACCCTGAAAAGGCAAATGGTGCTTTGAATGATGCAGTTAAGGAACTGAACTCCAAGGGTTATAAGGTATCTGATCAACAAGTACGTGATCTTGAAGCTTTGCGTGAATGGGTATTAACTCAATTACGTATGAAGCAAGCTCAAACAGGTGTGGATGACGGTATTGCTCAAAATGTACCGGCTGAAGATGTTTTAACGCCAGTTGATCAACTACCTAAGCCTGAAACGGTTGCTGAAGGTGATACTAATGGCAAGTAGAGAATATTTGGTTGATGTGGCTGCATATCAGCCTAGCTCAATGACCGCTTATCATAAAGCTGGTGCAAAAGGTATCATTGCTAAATTAACTGAAGGCACCTGGTATAAGAGTCCCGTAGCATTAGCGCAAATTAAGTCAGCACACGCTAACCATATGTATGTCCATGCTTATCACTACGCAGAGTTTGGGCACTCAGTAAGTAAAGCTAAGGCTGAAGGCAAAGTTTTTGTAGCACGTGCTGAATACGTCGGCATCAGCAAAAAACGATTCCTTGGTTGTGATTGGGAAGTAGGTAGCGGCAATAATGTAAATGGCAGTAAATCTGCTAATACTAAGGCAATTCTTGCTTTCATGGATGTATGTGCTAAAGCTGGTTACAAAGTTTTGCTTTACTCTGGTGCTAGCTTACTTAGAAACAACATTGATACTGCTAGAATTGTGAAAAGATTTGGCACCTGCATCTGGGTAGCATCATATCCAACTGATTATGCTACTGAGCCTAATTTTAACTACTTTCCTTCAATGGATGGCGTAGCAATTTGGCAGTTCTGTGACAACTGGCGTGGTCTTAACGTTGACGGTAATATCTCACTGGTTGACCTCCACAAAGACACTGCAGTTAAAAAGACAACCAAACCTGCCGAAAAGTCGAAGCCAGAAAAAAAGACAGGTGTAGTATATGCTCCTGTGATCAACCATAATCCTAAGTGGATGATTCAGCTAATGGATAGCGCTGGTCATTATACTGGCAAGTACATCAAGACTAACTCACGCTGGAAGTACTTTGACGTGAAAGCAATCAAGGGTATGAAATGTTATAAGCTAGGTACTGATAAGCAGTGGGTACCAGGTAAATTTTTAAAAGTAATTGAATAAAAAGGAGTTGAAAAACTCCAAATATCGGCCAAAAGCCACCTTGGAGGACTGTTCCTCTGGGGTGGCTTTTTTGTTGTTTTTTAGTCGAAAATATACTGTTGAGAGCGCAATTCTACGGCGCTTAAAAATATTTTAGGTGGTTAATTGTATTTAAATAGCGAATTATAAAATAGCCTTTTGCTGTATAATTATAAATAAAGCGAGGTTTGATTATGGAATTTGCAGTAGTAAATACTTTAGACTTTATGGATCATAAAATGTATGAAAGTGATCCTGATTTGATGAAAGCATTAAATAAAATTGGATTCAAATGGGTTAAAGGAAAAGAATGGTATGACAAATACAATTATTATTCTAAGCCCGAAGATAATATAGCAGTAATTGAATTAAAAAATATTGATCAATTAGAAATATTGGCTAAAAGCAATAAAAATAAAATTTATATTGATTATGAAAAACATGTAATTCTACCAACGAGTTGGGAAGTAGACGATTAAGAGATTTTTAGCAGCCGCTGACAGAAAAGAAGCCATCTTAGAGGGATAACCTCTGAGATAGCTCTTTTGATAGAAATTTGATAGAAATAAATGAAATGCTTAGAAAAGTTATAAAGCATATTTGCTTATACAATAAGGAAGAAAAATATAAGTAAAAGCAGAGAAAAAGAATAAATAAAACTCTCAGTCTCCGTAATTAAAAAGTCTTAACGTAAGATTTTGAATCTGCGTTAGGACTTTTTTGTTTTTCATTATGTTCTGATAAAACAGCTTTAATTGCTTCTCATGTTGATGAAAGAAAGAGAAAAAGTATCTTTTGATTGGAGGGCTATAAAACAGTCTTATATTTAGTAAAAAATCTGAAGAGCGTAAGCAAGACATATTTAATGCTTCCAAGCTATATTTAAAGTAATAAAAATTGAATATCAAATCGTCTGACAGGTTACAAATAATATTTCAATGCTTCAATAATATCGTAAAAATTCAAAATTAAGGGCTGAAACCTGTAAGTAAAAATATATGAGGTCTTATATGTGTCTAATACTTCCAAAATCTGCGAATTTATAAAACTCAGAAAATAAATATTCTCAGAATTAAAAATTTGCGATATCAGAAGAGAAACTAAATAAAAAGGACTTAGTATCCAAATAACCGTAAATTAGCCTTATATCAGACAATATTGCAGGATAGGGGCTTATTTTGGCTAATAACAAGCTATAAAAATAGGCGATAGGCGATATAAAAAAGCAAAATAAAAAAATTGAAAAAAAGCCTTGCAATTTAGATTAATATCTATTAATATTAAATACGTTGTGATTGAGGGATCACATCGATGACTTAAAAGTTTTAAAAGATAAAAAAAGTTCTTGACTTTTAAAACTTGTTTAGTTATTATAATAAAGTGCTCTTCGTTAAGAGACATGACCCGTTGGTCAAGTGGTTAAGACACGGCCCTTTCACGGCCGTAACATGGGTTCAAATCCCGTACGGGTCATTTACCATTTTAATATATTTTGGTACTTACAGCTAATGGAGGATTACCCAAGTGGCTTAAGGGGACGGTTTTGAAAACCGTTAGGCGGTTCTGCCGCGCGTGGGTTCAAATCCCACATCCTCCTTATAATATCGCGGGATGGAGCAGTCTGGTAGCTCGTCGGGCTCATAACCCGAAGGTCGTTGGTTCAAATCCAGCTCCCGCAATTTGGTCCATTGGAGCAGTGGTTTATCTCGCCTCCCTGTCACGGAGGAGATCGTGGGTTCAAATCCCACATGGACCGTAAGATGGCTCGGTAGCTCAGTTGGTAGAGCAAAGGATTGAAGCTCCTTGTGTCGGCGGTTCGATTCCGTCCCGCGCCATCAAGCTGGAGGAGTAGCGAAGTGGCTAAACGCGGCGGTCTGTAAAACCGCTCTCTCTGAGTTCGGCGGTTCGAATCCACCCTCCTCCATAATAGGGATATCGTATAATGGTAGTACATCGGTCTCCAAAACCGCTGATGTGGGTTCAATTCCTACTATCCCTGTTTACCTTCATGGCGGAATTGGTGAAGGGGTTAACACACCGGTTTGTGGATCCGGCATGCATGGGTTCGAATCCCATATTCCGCCCTAGTATTGGGATATAGCCAAGTGGTAAGGCATTAGACTTTGACTCTAACATGCGCTGGTTCGAATCCAGCTATCCCAATTCTAAATAATTTAATAACTTATGGCGGTGTAGCCAAGTGGTAAGGCAGAGGTCTGCAAAACCTTAATCGTCGGTCCGAATCCGACCTCCGCCTTATCAACAAGATAAGTTGATAATTTAATTTAATATTATGGCGGTGTGGCGGAATTGGCAGACGCGTCAGACTCAAAATCTGGTGTCCATTACGGACGTATCGGTTCGACCCCGATCACCGCTATTATTTTAAAGTGATTCATTTTTGAATCACTTTTTTTGTTTATTGAGATATATTTGTAATTTTTCATTATAAATTGCAGTTAGTTTACGTAATCTTTATAATGCTAAATATGGAGGTATTTAAATGAATATTGGTCTTTATACCGATACATATTTTCCCCAGATAAGTGGCGTGGCTACTTCTATTAAGACGTTAAAAGATGCGCTGGAAAGACAGGGGCATAATGTATTTATTTTTACGACAACGGATCCTAATGTAAAAAAAGGCACAGTTGAACCTAATGTCTTTCGTTTTAGCAGTATTCCTTTTGTTTCGTTTACTGATCGTAGAATTGCATTTAGAGGACTTTTCGAAGCTACTAAGGTGGCTAAGGAAGTCAATTTAGATATAGTTCATACTCAAACTGAGTTTGCATTGGGTACTATTGGAAAATACGTAGCTCATCAGCTAGATATTCCAGCTATTCACACTTACCATACGATGTATGAAGATTACTTGCATTATATTTTGAATGGACATTTATTGCGGCCATATCATGTGAAGCAATTTGTAAAAAGCTATTTAAAAAATATGGATGGCTGTATTGCTCCTAGTGGCCGAGTAGAAGAATTATTAAGACGTTACGGTGTCCAAATTCCGATTCGGGTGATTCCTACCGGTGTAGATATTCAGAGCATGAATAGTGATGCAAATCGTGATGTACGAAAAGATCTTGGTATCGATGCAGATGCCCCAGTTATATTGACGTTAAGTAGAATTGCTGCTGAGAAAAAAATAAATCATATTTTGAATGTATTACCAGCAATTATAGAAGAAATACCTAATGTTAAATTTGTGATCGCTGGTGATGGTCCAGATGTTAAAGTGCTCCAAGAGCAAGTTGAGCGTTTAACTTTAGAAGATTACGTAATCTTTGCAGGAAATGTTGACCATGGAGATGTAGGAAATTACTACCGCATGGCAGATATTTTTGTCTCTGCTAGTGATACTGAAACTCAAGGATTAACATATGTTGAAGCTTTAGCAGCCGGCACACCTTGTGTTGTTTATGATACTGATTATACGGAAAATATCTTTGACAAAGATATTTTTGGACGAAGATTTAATACGCAACAAGAGATGCAAGAAGAAATTATTTCTTTGCTTAAGCAAAAACGGGCAAAAATCCCACAAGAAATATTGCAAAATAAGTTGCAGAGTATTTCATCGGATCAATTTGCTACAAATGTGCATGATTTTTATCAGTATGTAATTGATCATTATCAGCCTAAGCATGAAGAAGATTAAAAAAGAGGATATAGATGATTAGAATTAATATGTTCTCACAAGCTGATTCCGTTAAAGGTCAAGGGGTCGGCTCAGCATATAACGAATTAATTAAATTATTGAGAACGCATTTAGTAGATGAATTTTATGTAACAATAAATAAATATGGCAATAGTGATTTAACACATTACCATACGATTAATCCAACTTATTATGCTAATAGTTTTTCACCAGCACGTGGTAGAAAAATTGGCTATGTTCATTTTTTGCCAGATACTTTAGAGGGCTCAATCAAATTACCAGGCGTTGCAAAAAAAGTATTTTATCAATATGTAATTGATTTTTATAACCGCATGGATCAAATTGTAGTAGTTAATCCAATTTTTATTGATAAATTGGTCAATTATGGTATTGAACGCGATAAAGTTAAGTACATTCCTAATTTTGTTTCTAAAACTGAATTTTATGAGGAATCACTTGCAAGCAAAAATGCATTTCGTCATGAATTGGGGTTACCGCTAGATAAATTTGTAGTTTTTGGCGATGGCCAAGTTCAGGAAAGAAAGGGAATAGATGATTTTGTCAAAATGGCAAAAGCTAATCCAGATGTTCAATTTATTTGGGCAGGTGGCTTTTCTTTTGGCAAGATTACGGATGGCTACAGTCACTATAAAGACATGGTAGATAATCCGCCTAAAAATTTAACTTTTGCTGGTATTGTCGATCGCAAAAAACTGGTTAAATATTTGAACATTGCTGATTTATTCGTGTTGCCATCATATGATGAATTGTTCCCGATGTCTGTTTTGGAGGCATTTAGCTGTGGCACGCCAGTACTTCTGCGTGATTTAGATTTATATAAGGCTATTATTGATGGTTATTATATGAGTGGCCAAGATTTCGGCGAAATGAATCAAGCTTTACAAAAGGCCAAAAGCGATCCACATCTGTTGAAGAAATATAGTGATTTGTCTATTAAAGCAAGTCAAGAATATTCAGAAGACCGATTAGCCCATATTTGGAATGATTTTTATCATGAGCAATACAAATTGGGCAAGGAATTGGGACAAATTCATTAATGAATAAAAAGCATTTATGGGGCATCTTGATTGTATTGGCAATCAGTGCCTTTGTCTTATATATGGATCTGAAGTCAACACCATTATCAGAAATATTAAAGGCGGCTCATGGTCTTAATATTGTAGCTTTAATAATGGTATTTGGCTTAATGCTTCTGTCATATGTTTGTGAAGCGGGGATCTTAGCCACATTAGCTCATCGTAAAGAAGAGCCTAAAAGATCTGCATGGTCATTTTTGCGAATTCCAATTATTCAGGCTTTATTTAATGCGATTACACCAATGTCAACTGGTGGTCAGCCATCACAATTGGCAGCGATGATTCAAATGGGGATGGAAGGTGGTAGATCAACTTCCATTCTATTAATGAAATTCATTATTTATCAGATCGTAGTTTTATTCGCCTATGTCTTTACGATTATCTTTGGCTTTCATATGGTAATGACTAAATTTGCGGGGCTAGCTATATTTATTGCAATCGGCTTTTTGATCCACGTTAGTTCCATCATTTTCTTATTAGCAATCATGTTTGCCTATCATTTTACAAAGAATGCAACTAACGCTTTAATGAATTTGCTGGCAAAGTTCATTAAAAAAGAGCGTGTTGAAAAATGGCGTGCTGCTACTTTAGAAAAGATTGATACTTTTTATGCAGAAAGTCAGAAATTGAAGAAAGAAAAAAAGAAGCTGATTGTAGCTTCGACTTTGACTGTTTTACAGCTATTATTCTTTTATTCAATTCCATTTATGGTACTGACAGCTTTAAATGTGCCATGTTCATGGGCTAATGTCACGCAGATGAATATTATGATTATTATGTTCATGGCGATTATCCCTATTCCAGGTGCATCTGGTGGTGCGGAATACAGTTTTCAGACTTTATTCTCCACGTTTATTTCTTCTCATGGTGCTTTGATTTTAGCAATGTTTATTTGGCGCTTTTCAACTTACTTTTTCGGAATGATTTTAGGTATCTTTGGTTGGATTTTTAAACCTAAAAAGATAAAAAGTTCAGAAAGTAATTAATTTTTCTTAAAAGAAATGCGTCTTGCTTAAATCAGTAGTAAGATAAAATATCGTAATGAGAGGAGAAAGCAATGGAACGTACCAAGTCTTTTTTTAAATGGTTAACGCAAACTAAACTTGGCTTTTTTACGATTGTTTTAGTACTGTTTTGGTTAAAAACATATTTTATATATTTAACGAAGTTTAATTTGGGTGCGATTGGTCCAATGCAGCAATTTCTGCTTTTGATCAACCCGATACCATCAGGGATGCTCTTGTTAGGTATTGGCTTATTCTTTAAAGGGCGAAAGTCATATTGGATTATCCTAGTAATAGATTTTTTACTAACGCTGTGGCTTTTTGCAAATATACTTTATTATCGTGAATTTTCGAATTTCTTGTCATTTTCGATAATAAAAACTTCAGGTTCGACTTCAGATAATTTAGGAAAAAGTATTGCAGGAATTACTTTAGCTAGTGATTTTCTGGCCTTTATCGATATTGCCGCAATTATTGTTTTATTAATCACTAAAGTCATCAAAATGGACGTACGTCCTTTAAAACTTAAAGTCAGTTTATTAGTAGAATTGCTGGCAGTTAGTTTAATGGGCCTTAATTTATTGATGGCGCAAAAAGATCGTTCTGGTCTTTTAACTAGAACTTTTGACAATAATTATATTGTTAAATATCTAGGCATTAATGAATATGCTATTTATGATGGTTATAAGATGGCGCAGACGAATGCGCAGATGGCTAAAGCTAACGTATCTGATCTACGCTCAGTTAGACAATACTTAAAAGCAAACTATGTCAAACCTAATCCTGCTTATAACGGTGTAGCCAAGGGTAAAAATGTCTTGGTTATTCACTTAGAGAGTTTCCAACAGTTTTTAATTGGCTATAAATGGAAGGGCAAGGAAGTAACCCCTAACTTAAATAAGATTTATCATCAAAAAGATACGATTAGTTTTGATAATTTCTTTAATCAGGTTGGTCAGGGAAAGACCTCTGATGCTGAAATGATGTTGGAAAACTCATTGTTTGGGTTGCAATCAGGTTCAGCCATGTCGACTTATGGCACTTCTAATACTTTTGAAAGTGCACCAGCTATATTGCATCAACAAGCTGGTTATACGACTGCCGTAATGCATGGTGGTGCAGGCTCATTTTGGAATAGAGATAATGCGTATAAATCATTCGGCTATCAATATTTCATGCCACTTTCATACTTTAAGAATAAGCCAGGCTATTATATCGGTTATGGTCTGAAGGATAAGATCTTCTTCGATCAATCAATTAAGTATATTGAACGTTTACCGCAACCATTTTATTTAAAAATGATTACAGTTACTAACCACTATCCATATAATTTGGATAAGAAAAATCAGTCAATTGATAAGACTAATACAGGGGATGAAACTGTAGATGGTTATGTGCAAACCGCGCATTATCTTGATCAGGCTATCGGTGAATTAATGCGTTGGATGAAGAAGACTGGTCTTGATAAAAAGACGTTGATTGTCTTTTATGGTGACCACTATGGTATTTCAGGTAATCACCATAAAGCCAGTGCTGAATTGCTTAAGAAAGATTCTTTCAATGATTTTGATAATCTGCAATTCCAGCGTGTCCCATTGATGTTCCACATGAAGGGATTAAAAGGTGGCATTAATCACACTTATGGTGGTGAAATTGATGTTTTGCCAACTTTATTAAATCTATTAGGCATCAAGGACAAAGATACTATTCAGTTTGGCTATGATTTGCTTAGCAAAAATGCACCACAAATTGTTGCTCAACGAAATGGCGATTTTATTACTCCTGAATATTCTAAAGTAGGCAGTGATTATTATGATACGAAGACTGGGGAAAGAATTAAGCCTGATAAGAAATTGAAAGCAAAGCTTACTACAATTTCTAACAAGGTGACAACACAGCTTTCTTTGTCTGATCGTGTAATTGATGGTAATTTGCTCCGCTTTTATCGTCCAAAGTGGTTTACTAAGGTTAAGCCAAAGGATTATGATTATAACAAAGCAACTTCATTGAAGCGGTTGTTCGATGATCCAAGCAAGACATCACTCTGGTATCAAAATCATCAAAAATCGACACAAAAAGATTTTAAGACTGATGCGCCAGAACTTAAAAAATAACTGCAAAAATAAGCAATTTGTGATAAAATTTATTGGTAAGTGTATGTGTGTATTGGAGGCAGCGCATTGTATAATTTAATTATGACGCTACTAATCATTGTTTCAATCTTAATCGTTATTGCAACAATGATGCAGCCACAAAAACAACAAGATGCATTGAACGCCTTATCTGGCGGTGCCGTTTTTAGTGGTCAAACCAAAAAACGTGGTTTTGAGGCATTTATGGAAAAAGTAACCGCAGTTTTATTGGTTCTCTTTTTCGTCTTTGCTATTATTCTAGCTTATATGTCTACAAAATAAATTTTGTACCTCCCGATCAAAAGTGATGGGGAGGCTTTTTTTATATTTCAAAAGATCGGAGATTAATTACATGGCACAAAACGAAAAAATTTTGGCCGGTGTTTTAGAAATTTTTCGCCATAATCCACAAAAACAATTTCGCGTAGATCAAATTGAACGAGAAGCGCGTCGTGAAAGATTGGGTAATTTTACTGAATTAATTAAAGCTCTTTCTTTCTTAGAACATGCAAATAAAATTATTACTGATGGTAAGGGACAATATCAATTAGCCCAAGCAGATACAATCGTCGAAGGTATTTTTAAAGCCAATGACAAGGGTTTTGGTTTTGTAAAGTTAGACGATGAAAATGTTGATGACGTTTTTATTGCAGCTGATTACACAAAGTATGCCGTTGATGGTGATCGAGTAAAGGTAAAGATTGTTGCTGATGGTAATCCTTGGAATGGCAAAGGACCAGAAGGTCGAATCGAAGAGATCCTAGAACGTGGTCTTGAAAGCTTAGTCGGTGAATTCCATCCACTAACTGATGAACAAAGAAAGATCAGTCCTTTTATTGGATATGCTTTAAGCAATAATAAAAAGTTGCACAAATATCGTGTATATTTATCCGAAAATGGTCTGATCCCACAGATGGGCGACATGGTAAAGGTATCTATCAAGGACTATCCTGAAGAAGATTATCCTGAATCTATGACTGGTGCAGTTACTAAGATTATTGGTAACAAGAGTGATCCAGGTGTAGATATCATGTCAATTGTTTCTGCTCATGACGTTCGTACTGATTGGCCAGAAGATGCAATGGCACAAGCTAATGCAATTCCTGATCATGTTACTGAAGAAGAGAAAAAAGGTCGAGTAGATATTACAGATCAGCCTGCAGTAACCATTGATGGGGATGATTCTAAAGACTTTGACGACGCCGTTGTTTTATGGAAATTGCCTAACGGAAATTATCATTTAGGTGTCCACATTGCCGATGTATCACACTATGTCAAAGAAAATACACCTTTAAATGAAGAAGCATTTGCTCGTGGTAACAGTACATACTTGGTAGACCGAGTTATTCCAATGTTGCCATTTAGACTTTCAAATGGTATTTGTTCATTAAATGAGGGTGTAGATCGTCTTGTTTTGTCCTGTGACATGGAAATTACACCAGAGGGTAAGAGAGTAGGCTACAAGATTTATCCTTCTGTTATGCGTTCACATGGTCGTATGACTTACAATAAGGTTAATAAGACCTTAAAGGGTGAAATGGATGGCTTAGAGGATAAGTATGTAAAATTACGTCCAATGCTCGAAGAAATGGCTGATTTGCATGCTATTTTATACAAACAACGTCATAGACGTGGTGCCATTGACTTTGAAGAACCAGAAGCAAAAATTATTGTTGATGATCAAGGCAAGCCAACTGACATCGTATTGCATGAACGTGGTACTGCCGAAAAAATGATTGAGTCATTTATGTTGATGGCTAATGAAACTGTTGCTGAAGATTTCTTTAGAAAGCATGTTCCATTTTTATACCGTGTTCACGAAACACCAGATGCTGAAAGAATTAAGAGTTTCTTCGAATTTTGTAGTGCATTTGGCTTAAATATTCACGCTGATCCAGAGAATATCAAGCCACTTGATTTACAAAAGGTTGTATCTAAGACTATGGGTACACCAGAAGAAGCTGTAGTGCAAATGATGATGCTACGTAGTTTAAAGCAAGCACATTATTCTGAAGATGCATTGGGTCACTTTGGTTTAGCAGCAAAATACTACACTCACTTTACTTCACCAATTAGACGTTACTCTGACTTGATGGTGCACAGAATGATTCACGCATATCAAGAAAATGGAACTACCGAAGACATGCAGAAGCATTTTGCTAGTTACTTGCCAGATGTTGCTGAACAAACTTCTACTCAAGAACGTCGTTCAATCGATACTGAACGTGAAGTAAATGACTTGAAGATGACTGAATATATGGCAGATCAAGTGGGTCAACACTTTGATGCCGTAGTTTCATCAGTTACTAGTTTTGGTATGTTCATTCAATTGCCTAATACTGTTGAAGGCTTAGTACACATTTCTAATTTAACGGATGATTTCTATAGCTTTAATGAAAAGTCATTGACGTTAACTGGACGTGGTACGCATAAGCAATATAAGATAGGGATGCCTATTAAGGTTACCTTGATTAATGCTAACGTTGAGCAGCATCAATTAGACTTTGAAGTTTATGACCCTAACGCTCCTAAGAAGAAGCATAACGATCGAGGGATGAACGATCGTCGTCGTGGCAACCGCAGATTCCATAATAATCACGGGCACCGTGGTGGCGGCAATTATAATAGTCGTGGTAATCACCACAGCCGTAATCAAGGAAATAGAAGAAATCAGAGAAACTTTAAACATTAGGAGAGATTCTTAATGAAAAAAGAAAAAGATGATAATCTAATTGCGCAAAATAAAAAAGCACGGCATGACTATTTTATTAAAGAAACTGTCGAAGCAGGAATTGCATTAACAGGGACTGAGATAAAGTCTATTCGTGCACGCAGAATAAACTTGCGTGATGGATATGTTCAAATTTATGGTGGTTCTGCTTATTTAGAGAATGTTCATATTAGTGAATATAAGCAGGGCAATCGTTATAATCATGATCCTTTAAGAAGTAGACGCCTTCTTTTGCATAAAAAAGAAATTGCACGGTTAGCTAAGGCACAATCTGAACGTGGAATCGCCATTATTCCGTTAAAGGTGTATTTAAAGCACGGTTTTGCCAAAGTTCTAATAGGTGTAGGACAAGGTAAAAAGGAATATGACAAGCGTCAAACAATTAAGGAAAGAGATCAAAAGCGTGAAATTCGCCGAAAGTATGGCATCTGATAGCATCGCAATCGCAGGATTGCGGTGCTATTTTTGTATTTTTGAAAAAATTTTAAATAAAAATATGAGAGCTAAAGTTCGTTAATTGAAGGTAGAGTGCTATTTTATATAGCAAATAAGGTTAGTTAACGCTAAATAAGCAAATAAAAATAAGTGATAATGTTACAACGTTGCCTAGCGTTTCTATTAGAACTCGAACAAAAGAGGGATTTGCCAAAAAAGAGAAAGTAGGGTAAATTAATAAAGTCGTCTTGAGAGATGACGAAGAGCTCGAGAGCTTTAAAAAGTTTTTGAAAAAAAGACTTGCAAAGTTAAAGCAAAACGAGTAATATATTTAAATGTCGTCAGGCGAGAGCCAAGGCGGCGGAAAAACAAATCAAAAAAGTTCTTGACAAAGGATTTGAGATTTGATAAAATATAAAAGCCGTCTGGTTCAACCAGACGGAGGTAGTACTTTGAAAACTGAACAAAGTTTCGCTAAAAGTGTGCGGGTGTAAAACCCAAACAAGAAGCGAAGTCAATTCGCAAGCAATAAATTTGAGACAAAGATCTTAAATAATCGAATGAGCAATCATTCAAACTTAAATTTCAAAATGAGAGTTTGATCCTGGCTCAGGACGAACGCTGGCGGCGTGCCTAATACATGCAAGTCGAGCGAGCAGAACCAGCAGATTTACTTCGGTAATGACGCTGGGGACGCGAGCGGCGGATGGGTGAGTAACACGTGGGGAACCTGCCCCATAGTCTGGGATACCACTTGGAAACAGGTGCTAATACCGGATAAGAAAGCAGATCGCATGATCAGCTTATAAAAGGCGGCGTAAGCTGTCGCTATGGGATGGCCCCGCGGTGCATTAGCTAGTTGGTAAGGTAACGGCTTACCAAGGCGATGATGCATAGCCGAGTTGAGAGACTGATCGGCCACATTGGGACTGAGACACGGCCCAAACTCCTACGGGAGGCAGCAGTAGGGAATCTTCCACAATGGACGCAAGTCTGATGGAGCAACGCCGCGTGAGTGAAG
>SKEH01000119.1_pt1 | contig 54793 bp, 61 predicted proteins | sample 4826571 | NCBI WGS metagenome assembly SKEH01 (sample SAMN11008814, study PRJNA524170) | human gut metagenome | biome: Human fecal sample; material: Feces; isolation source: fecal sample from pouch patient p29 | host: Homo sapiens | place: Israel: Tel-Aviv | collected 2016-09-14 | reverse complement strand
ACATTAACTATTATAGCGGAAAAATAAATTTATGGCAAGCATGAGCTCACTCTACTTCCTGTTAAATCATTTAAATCAAGACTGATAGGCTTTAATAATCATTTACTGATATCAAATCAATAAATGACAACTTGAGCTAAGCAATCTCATACCCTTTAATTTCCAATTTTATAATTTGCTTCAGTATCGATAAAGACCAAATCCCGCTGAACATTTTCTCTGCTGACAACATGAAATCTTCCTCCATCTTTTTGAATCAAAAAATCGCCAACCAAAGCCAAATCTCCTGAAATTGACTCAAAATTTAAAACGTTTTTATTCCATTCATTCCAAGAAAGGCGTTCTTGTTCAAAAGCCTGTCTAACCCATATTTCACGAATTGGTCGATGCGAAATTTTCCAGACTTCTACAAGCTGTCCTCGATATTTTGCTTGCATAAAACCCCTTTCTGTCACACATGAACTACTCAGTAAAGATATTTTAGCAAAATGAATAAATTTGTCAAAAATTATTTTGAATTTCAATCATTGTTTTTTTCATATTGGAAACGTTTTTTACAGAAAAATAACTTATAATCTGATATTTTTACTTTATTCGACTCTAAAGTTCACTAAAAAATCAATAAAATACACTACCGTATCCTTTATACTACTTTTCCCATTCTTGAAGTGTTTTCTTTACATTCCAATAAAAACAAAAAGACACTTTCGTGTCTTTTTGTATTAAAGTTCTTCTCCATTTGTCTCAATAACTTTTTGATACCAAGTGAAAGAATCTTTTTTTGAACGTTTTAATGTTCCATTCCCTTCGTTATCCTTATCTACGTATATGACGCCATAGCGTTTTTTCATCTCACCTGTCCCAGCAGAAACAAGGTCAATAAAGCCCCATGGAGTATAACCCATTAAATCAACTCCATCATAATCCACAGCATCTTTCATTGCTTCTATATGTGCTTTTAAATAATCTACTCGATAAGGGTCGTGAATACTTCCATCAGCTTCAACTTCATCTACAGCACCAAAACCATTTTCAACAATGAAGAGTGGTTTTTCATAACGTTCATAGAACCAATTCATTGCATAACGTAATCCTAAAGGATCAATTTGCCAGCCCCATTCAGAAGCTTTCACATATTCATTTTTGACTAAATCTTTATCTTCATTGTAATCAAAAGTAGGAGCTTTACCATGGTCTTTAATTGCAAAACTCATGTAGTAAGAAAAACCAATATAATCTACTTTTCCTTCTTCCAATGCTTTCAAATCATCATCAAGAATATCAAGTTTAAATTCCTTACGGTCAAAATAGGCTTTTAAATAGCTTGGGTAATGTCCGCGAACATGAACATCTGCAAACCAATAGCGACGTTGCATAGCAACGGTTGAAGCCATCATATCTTCTGGTTTACAAGTTGCAGGATAAATCGGACACATGGCAATCATACATCCAATTTGGAAATCTGGATTAATTTTATGTCCCAGAGCGACAACTTTGGCAGAAGCAACCAACTCATAATGGGCCGCTTGATACATCATTTCTTCACGTTCTTTTTCGCTTGCTCCTTCTGGGAATTTTAAACCAGAATTAGTAAATGGTGCAAAATCACGCAAATAGTTTGCTTGGTTGTTGATTTCATTGAAAGTCATCCAATATTTAACTTTATCTTTATAACGATTCATTACGACTTCTGAAAAATGGACAAAGAAATCAATGAGTTTACGATTACGAAAGCCACCATATTCTGTCACTAAGTGATAAGGAAGTTCAAAGTGAGAAAGAGTAATTACAGGTTCAATCCCATGTTTTAAACACTCATCAAATAAATCATCATAGAATTGCAATCCTTCTTCATTGGGTTCTGCTTCGTCTCCATTTGGAAAAATACGAGTCCATGCAATGGAGGTTCTAAAACAATTTAAACCTAGTTCATCGAATAGTGCAATATCTTCTTTGTAGCGATGATAAAAATCAATAGCTTCATGATTCGGATAATTTTCTCCCTCAATTACCCCATCTGTGATTTTTCTCTCTACTCCATTGCTCCCTGCTGTCATGACATCAGCAACAGAAACTCCCTTTCCGCCGGCATTCCATCCTCCTTCAAGTTGATGTGCAGCAACTGCTCCTCCCCAGAGGAAGTCTTTTTTTAAAGTCATAATTTCTCCTTTTAAATTTTTAAAATTAACATTTTTAATAAGATAAGCTCAAGAATTCTTGAGCTCATCTAAAATTTGCTATTATTCAGCAGCATTAATTTCAGCTTCTGTTTCAGCTTCTTCTTTAAGAAGAATATTGTCATAAGCTTTGGCAAATGGCCAGTAGAGAAGTGTTGTCAATGCAAGGATAATAACTTGCCAAACCATACCTTGCCAGCCACCTACAAGGTATCCTGAAAGGACTGCAGGTGTTGTCCATGGAACATAAGCTCCGTTAAATGGTGGAATGATTCCTAGATAAATCACTAAGTAAGTCAAGATTCCTGAAATCAATGGTGCTAAGATAAATGGAATTGCAAGAATAGGATTTAAGACAATAGGAAGACCAAAGAGAATTGGTTCATTAATATTGAACACTGCAGGTCCAATTTCCATACGTCCTAAAGTTTTACCTTGAACTGATTTTGCACTTACTAAGAGGAAGATAACCAAACCAATGGTCAAACCAGAACCAGTAACTGTCAAGTATTGGTCCATGAATGATTGTGTAACGATGTGGGCTCCGTTTGAAAGACTGAGATGTCCTGCTTTATAGAGGGCAGCATTGTCAGCAGAGTTGGCTTGAAGCAATGGTCCCATAATCCCACCGATGATTGTCGCTCCGTGAACACCGAACCACCAGATAAATACTGGCATAAAGGCAATAACGAAGACGCCGACAGGACCATCAGTTACGTGTTGTAATGGAGTTTGAATCCATTTATAAACTAATTCAATGAAAGTTGTGTTGAATCCGATTGTTGTAATTCCGTGAACAACTCCAGCTAAGGCAATGATTGCTCCTGCAGGAACAAGTGAAGTGAATGATGCCGCAACGTTTTCTGGAACTTGTTCTGGCATTTTAATTGTGATGTTACGACGCATAAAGCCAGTGTAAATCCAACCGACTAAGAGTCCGACGATGATTGAAAGAACCATCCCTTTCCCACCTAACCAAGCTCGGTCAATTACTCCCCCTACTTGATAAGCAGTTGAAACTTTAGTTGGGTCAGTAACAGATGTTACTTGATGAATTGTGTCTGGTTGCAACAAGATGTGAACGATAATACCAGTTAAACCAGCAGGAACTCCTTCATAACCTGCATCTCGAACCCACGCGTAAGCAATACCGAATACGGCAAGCAAGGCCATAATACCAAATGAAGCATTATTAATTTGTAAAAAGAGTGGGCCCAATTTGATTTTGTTCATGAAGTCTTGGCCTGCTTGGAATGGCAATTGACCAAGAATCAAGAATACTGAACCAATAATGATAAATGGAATAGGATAAATCATACCATTTTTGATTGCCGTGACTGCACGGGTATTCAAAAATTTCATCATTGGAGGCATGATTTTGTTTTGAATAAAATTGTTCATGGTTGAACAGTCTCCTTTACTTTTTTTGATGAACTGGTTTCACGTTCATCTTTTCTACATTTTCATTATAACACTAAAGAGCAAAAGAAAGAAAGCGGTTTCTTGTTTTTCCAAAACTTTGGTTCTGTACCACTCGTGAAGACTAATGTGCCAAAAATGTCATATAAGTTTCCTTTAAGGTTGCGAAAATTAGCCTTGCAAAATATATTTGTTATCTCAATTTAACTTTTTTTGTTTTATCCATCAAATGATTAGGAACGGCTGAGCAGATAAAAAAGCCAATTTGGCTTTTTAATTTGATAATTGATAAACCAAATCTGTTAAACGCTCAGTCAAATAAACTGTTGGTAATTGACTCGTCAAATCATAATGCGTATTGATTCGGTGTTCATTAATTCGATAAGTAAGGACAAAATCGCTCAGTTCAGCAATACTTGAATTCAATTTTGGTGTGATACATGAAATATAGACATCTTTATTAGAGCGCAGACTGGTCAGTACTTCAATGATTTCATTCGTTTCCCCAGAGATGGATAAAGCAATTACCAAAGTGTTGGTTGTATTTTGTAATTTTGAAGCAATTGGATAAGTCACATCACTAAATGAAAAGGTATTAATTCCAACTCCCGCTAATCTTCTGGCTGCATAATCGCAAATTAAACCGCTGGAACCTACTCCTGTAAAAATGATATTGTCACTTTCAATGACTCGATGTGCCAGATTATCCAAACGTTGTTCAATATCGTTAGAGAAAATATCTAGTGAAAAGGGAATTGCCGTATTTGAGCTTCCTTTTTCCAATTCTTTTTTATCAATAATGTACTCTTTAAAATCTGTATATGAATCATAACCCATTTTATGAATGAGACGCATGACGCTAGAAGTTCCAACATGTGCTTCCAGAGCAATGTCACGGACTCGCATATAAGGAATTTTATCAACATTATCTCGTAAATAACTATAACAAGTTCTTTCTGTGTAGGTTAATTTTTGAAAGTCAACATTTCCAAAAAAACTCATCATTCTCTCCTTTCTTCTTTAAACTTTTTGGTTAGAAAAAAGTTGCGTCTCCGCAACTTTTAATCTTGCTTTTCTAATAAGCTAGGAGCTATATTATTTGTTTTCAAGTGCTTGCAGGCGTTGTTCTTGACCGACAACTTCTACAGCAAGGTCTTTAAAGGTAATCGCATTCATTAAGTGGTCTTGAGCATGAACCATGTAAAGATTCCAACCAATTTTTTCGCCTTGAGCTAAACGTGTCAAAAGGTCAGTCTGAACGTCATGTGCTTCACGAAGTTGTTCGCTCGCTTCGTTTAATGAACTTTCAGCTTCGGCAAATTCACCAGCTTTGGCTTGTTGAATGGCTTGGAAGGCTAAACCTTTGGCATTTCCTCCACTCATGATAATGCCCATTACAACACCCATGTAGTCATCACTTGTTGGATTCTCGTATTTATCAGTCATTTCTTATCTTCCCATTTCTCTTTGCTTAGATTTTTACATAGTAAAAGAGCTTTCGCTCTTTCACAAGTTTGAAATTTTCAAACCTTAATTCATCAAGTTTTCAGCTGCTGCAAGAACTTTATCTCCGCGCATCATTCCATAATCTTGCATTTTGATAACGTCCATTGGCACACCAGCGATTTCAGCTTTTTTAGCAACTTCACCTTTCATGAAGGCAACTTGTGGGCCTAAAAGAAGAACGTCAGGTTTTGGTGAGCCTGTTCCGGCAAGCATGTTATCAATATCCGCTGTTGATTTTGCGAAAATTTCGTAATCTTTCCCGTTATCTGCTGCTGCTTTTTGCATTTTTGATACCAAAAGTGATGTTGACATACCGGCTGCACATGCAAGTGCAATAACTTTATCTGCCATAATTATTTCTCCTTATTCTTAACGTTTTATAATTTAACGTTCTTTATAAAAATAATTATAACGTTTTCATTTTCGTAATGCAAGCGTTATCTATTTTTTTGAAAGTGCTTTATAATTTTTACTAATTAGTTTATTTTTCGCTTTATAGCAAGCTTTAGACAACTTTTATGTCATAAAATAAAAAAGCTACACTCAAATAGTAGCTTTTTGAAATATTTGTTTCTCTTTTTGGAACAAATTTATTATTTTTTAAGATGATAATCAATCGATTTATGAGCTAAAATTTCTAAAATAGCTAATACTGGGAGTTGCGTGGTCAAATTCCCTAAAGGATACTGTTTGGACCATTCGTTAACAAGATTGTACGAGAGTTGATAATCAGCAAGTTTAGCAACGGTACAATCTTCATTATTTGTAATCGAAATAATTTTTGCTCCGCCCGCTTTAAACTCCAATTCTTTATTAACAACTTGTTCTGTTTCACCTGATACAGACATGATTACTGCCACAACATTTCCCATTCCCTGAACTTGAACAGCTTGAAATGGGTCAGAAATAACGAAGCTTCGTAATCCAGTATTTACAAAATATTTAGTAGCATACTCACTTAATGAACCAGATGTTCCTAAGCCTAAAAACACGGTATAATCAGCTTTAGCAATCATTTGTGCAGCATTATTGAGTTTTGCCTGATAATTATCTGTATTCATTCGACGTAAAAACATGTTGAATTCAAGCATATTATCATAATGTTGCTCTTCTGGTGTTTTTTCTTTGAGTTGATTTTTGAGGTAAAATTTTAAATCAGACCAACCTTCAAAACCAAGTTTTGTACATAGTCGGACAATTGTCGAAGTTGAAACATGGGCTTGACTTGCTAAATCACGAATCGTCATTTGTTGGACTTCTTCAGGTGATTTAATGATAAAATCAAAAACTAGCGTTTCAAGCTCGTTAAGTTTACTGATTTGTTCGGGTAGAAACATCATTTTTTACTCTCCGTATTTGGAAATATTTAGCTCCGCCACAAATTCTTTTAAAAATTTACTGACAGAATCATTGTTTGAAAGGATTTGCCAAATTTTAGCAAAGCTGTCAGTAAAAATTACTGACAGCTTTTATCCTTATAATAATTGAAATTTTCTTAGCCTTTTCCAAAAACGAAAGCATAGATTAAGCCAAGAATTTCATGACCATAATAATTAGGATAATAAAGAAGATTTTTGACTTTTGTCTTTGCAGCAAAGCCTTCTACTTTTACACCTTCTTGTTTTGCTAGATACAAGGCTCGGTAAAGATGAAAATCGCTAGTGACGATCACAGTTTTTCCGTCAAAATATTTTTTGGAATAAGCGATATTTTCCGCGGTATCACCCGCCTTATCTTCACTAATAATTCTGTCAGCCCTAATATGATGAGTTATCAGATAATTTTTCATACTAAAAGCTTCACTAACAGGCTCGTCAGCTCCTTTTGCTCCAGACACAATAATTTTGGCTTGCGGATTATTCTTAGCAAGCAAAAGTGCTGCATCTAGCCGCTCTTGAGTAATCTTGGCTGGTTTTTTATTTTGATTTATTCGTGAGCCAAGGACTAAAATTGTTTTAATGTCTGTGGAGTTTTCAGCAGTTCTGTCAGTAAATTTGCTAAAAATCAAAGCAAGACAAATTACTGAAATCAAAAGAATTAGACCGACAAAAGCGCCTATAATCTTAAAAATTTTTTTCATTAATTAGAAGCTTTGTTTACGAGAATCACGTGTTTTACGAGCATTTTTATTACGCTCAGCACGGCGTTTTTTCTTGTTATCTTCTTCAATTTGCCATTTAATTGCACGTTTGTAACCTGGTTTAACGTGTTTTTTACCTTTTTTAAGGGCACCAATGGTTTTTGTTGAAATTTCATCTTGTTTTTTCGTCCGTTTTTCACGACGGTCACGGTCATAAGAATCAACAATTTCACCATCTTTAATAGCTTTTGGTTGGAAAGTAACACCCATTTTTTCAATCTCACGAATACTTGAATCATCAGAAGGACTATAGAGTGTAATGGCTGTTCCTTGTAATCCATTACGGCCAGAACGACCCACTCGGTGAACAAAGAAAGTTAAATCTTTTGGAATTTCATCATTGATAATGTGTGATACACCTTCAATATCAATTCCACGCGCGGCAATATCGGTTGCCACAACATATTGATAATCCAAATTTTTAATTGAATTCATGATACGTTTACGTTCACGTGGCGGGACATCACCATGAATTTTTGCAACTTTAAGTCCGTTACTTGTCAAGAAATGATGAATGTCATCAACACGACCTTTGGTATTGGCAAAAATCATAGCCATGTAAGGATTCGTTGCTTTTGTCAATTGGAGCAAAAGTTGGTTATGTGAACTTCCTTTGGTAGAAACAAGCCAATTTTCGATTGTATCTGAAATTACTGTCTTATTGGCGATTTTTTGCATGACAGGATTATGCAAATATTTTTTCAAAAATGGTTGAAGTTTTTGAGGAATAGTTGCTGAGAAAACAAGCATTTGCACGCGTTTACCAAAGCTTGAAGCAATTTGGTCAACATCTGCCAAAAATCCCATGTCAAGTGTCATATCTGCTTCATCGACAACAAAAGTATTAGCAGTATGCACAATTAAAGCATTAGATTTGATTAAGTCATGGATTCGACCTGGTGTTCCAATTACGACATGTGGTTGTGATGATTCCAATTTTTTGATTTGACGGGCCTTATCAGTCCCACCGACAAAGTTTGAAACACGAAGCTTGTCATTAACTTTTGTAAATTCTTGAGCGGCTTTGTAAATTTGAGTAGCTAGTTCACGTGAAGGAGCCGTAATGACTGCTTGCACTTCATCAAGATCAGTATCAATTTTTTGGAAAATTGGGAGTAAAAAAGTGTGTGTTTTTCCTGAACCAGTTTTTGATTCCCCTACCAGGTCACGGCCTGAGAGAACAATTGGAATCAATTTTTCTTGTACTTCAGTTGGTTTTTCAAATTTGATATTCTCTAACGTTTGGTTAATATAATCTTTAAAATTAAAGTCTGTAAATTTCATTTTTTTCTTTCATTTGTTGAGGATTATTCGTTTCATTTAAAAAATGATGAATCTCTGTTTTTGCTGATTTATCCATGGAAGGGACTTTTTTCTATTATATCAGAAAAAAAACATTTAAGGAACCTGTCTTTGCCCCTGTGACAGACTTATTCTTGATAAACCGCCTTCATTTCTGTCAGTTGTTTTACATAACTTTCTATAAGTTCTTGGGGTTCTTCAATGACCATCTGATTCCCGTAAGAACAGAGATAATGGGTCATATAATCTAACTCGTCAGCATGATAACCACCGATAATATAAGGAATTCCTGCCACTTCTTCTAGTTGCATATTCGGATAATGATGTTTGAGATAAAGCTCTTTACCAAATTCTGTCAGCCTGCAGCGAAATGGAATATTATGATATTCTTTTTCATATATGTCTTGTATTTTTTTTAATTCAGATAATTTTTTCGTTTGACGTCCATCATCAATCATTTCGACATTAAACATATAATCACAACGATAAGTTCCCCATTTTTCATGATTAACATCATAAGCGCTGCAAATCCATAAGCCATTTCGATAAAATATTTCGTAAATTTGAAGCTCAATTTCTTGTATTTTATATTGTGAATAAGTCATTTTGACAATTTTCTCTGACAGAATCGCTGTCATCAGTAATTTTAAATCAGTCACTTTACTGACAGGTGCAATTCCGTAAAAATTGACTACTGTCAGCATTTTGCTGATATATTCTTGTTGACTTTCAGGGAGAGTTGCTGACAATTTTTGCCGAACATGTCGATAAGATTTTTCAAAAGGTGTACTTGATAATAATTTTAGGGCATCTAAGGCAAAGAAAATGGCTTCAATTTCTTCATCATTAAAATACACTGGTGTCCATAAACCTTGATTAATCAGCTTATAGCCACCATATCTCCCGTTTTCAGTGTAAAAAGGCAGACCCATTGCTTCTAATTCTTCAACATCTCGCAGAGCTGTTCTTTTGGAAATTTGAAATTCCTCCATTAAATCTTTGAGCTGAAATCCCTGTTTATTTCCTAAAAAGATAAGTTCTTGATTTAATCGTTCTGCTTTTTTCATCAACATTTTCCTTCATTTTTAAAGGTGCCTTATTTTGGCACCTTTATGCTTTATACTTATTTTATCAAAAGAAATGAGGAATTATCGTTGAAAACTTTATTAATTAATGCCCACCCCGATTTTAACAATCCAAATCACTTTTCTAATCAACTTCAAGAATTATTTTCGAGCAAGTATAAAAGTCAATTTTCTGAGAATGAATTGACCATTTTTAATCTCTATGCCCTTGATACCAACTTACCAAGAATCGAGCAAAATCAACTTTTAAAGATCTGGAATAAAAAAATAGCTGACGAAAAATTATCAGCCGACGAACTTAAAATAGCTCAAGTTTCTGAGCAATTGCTGACACAATTTAAAGCACATCATCGCTTGGTCATTGTTTCTCCATTGCATAATTTTAATATTACATCTCGTCTTAAAGATTACATTGACAATATTCTCATTGCTCGTGAAACTTTTAGATACCTTGATTCCCCTGATGACAAAGGAAAATTATCAACTGGACTGATGACTAACGATTACAAAGCACTGCTACTTTTTGCTAGTGGGTCAATTTATAGTGACCACGAATTTTATCAAAACCTAGATTTTGCACCACAATATCTCAAAATGATTTTTTCAGAAATCATGGGATTTTCAGATTTTGAAATTGTCCGTGCTGAAGGCACCGCCATTTTACCTGAAAATCAAATTCTTGATTTAGCAAAAGAAAATTTGGACGAAGCTTTAAAAAAATTTTACTAAAAGTTACTGACAACTAACCTCAAATAAAATGAGAGTAAATTATAAATAAAAAGTTACTGACAGAAATTCTGTCAGTAACTTTTTATTTTCCATTATTCATTAACTTTACTTTTTAAAACCTTATGTTCAAGCTTGCTAGGCCAGAAACTTGAAGTTTCAAAAAGATTTGATTCTTCAAAAAGTTCTTCTGAGCTAAATTTATCACCAACTTCATTTGTTCTTAAAATTTTAGCAACTTTAAAGGCACAGATGACTAATAATACAGCCACACAAAGTAAGAAAATGACTGACAGACTTCCTTGAATCATTGTATTACGCATGGTTGCTTGCGCATTCGTTAATGCTAGACCAGATAATTTACCAGAAGCCACTTGGGCTTTTGCTGCTGAATAAGAAGCAAAGTAACCAATATTGACATCACTTGAAAAGATTTTTTGCCAACTGGCCGCAAAAGTTACACAAACATCCCAAACTAAAGGAAGTGCTGGAATCCAAACCCATTTAAGATAGCCCTTACGGATAACCATGACACAAACAATAGCCAGAGCTACCGCCGCAATTAATTGATTAGAAATCCCAAAGAGCGGATACATGATTTTTATTCCACCATTCGGGTCAGAAACACCCATCAAAAGCAAAGCCCCCCAAACTCCAACAATCACTGCTGTCGTTATAATTTTACTAGGTAACCAATCATCATCACCTAAGCGACCTAATTTTTTGAAGCCACGCAGGGCATCATTAAGTAAATAACGAGTCGATTTTGTTGCCGCTGAAACAGCTGACAGGATAAAGAGCGCCTCAAACATAATCGCAAAATGATACCAGAATCCCATCATATTTGTCCCACCAATAAGTGGGACCTTATGTAGAATATTTGACATTGAAACGGCTAAAGTTGGTGCACCACCAGTCCGTGAAACGATTGATTGCTCACCTACATCTTTTGCCACTTGCTCAAGTGCTTTTTCACCAGTCGTTCCTTCCCAGTCAATACTGAGTTTTGAACCATCAGGCATCATGGCTACATTTGGAATTGCTTTGGCAGCATTATATTCAGCACTTTTATCTGCTTGATAACTTGAAGCTGCGAGTTTTTGAATACTAGCTTGAGGGGTATTCATAGAATAATAAATTCCAGGATTAAGAGAAATCGCAGCGACTAAAGCCATAATAGCAACAAATGATTCAAAGAGCATCCCACCATAACCAATCATTCGCGTTTGTGACTCTTTAGCAATCAAATGAGGTGTTGTTCCAGAAGACATCATTACATGGAAACCAGACAAGGCTCCACAGGCAATCGTAACAAATAAGAAGGGAAAGAGGGAACCAGCAAAAGCAGGACCATCTGTATTATGTGCAAAATTAGTCAGAGCTGGAATCGTAACATCTGGACGCACACCAACTACAGCTATTGCTAAAACAGCAATTGTACCAATTTTCATAAACATGGATAAGTAATCACGAGGCGTAAGTAAAATCCAAGCGGGGATAATGGCTGCAATGAAAGTATAGCCCATGACCCACCAAACTAAAGCAGTTGGCGAAAGCATGAAAATATGCGCAAATGAAGATTCTGAAACCCAACGGCCACCAAAAATAGCAACTAGAAGGAGAATAAAACCAATCGCTGAAATTTCATTCACGTGCCCTGGGCGAATATATTTCAAATAAATTCCCATTAACAAGGCAATTGGAATGGTCATCCCAATCGAAAAGACTGCCCAAGCAGAATTTGCCATCGCCGTCACACAAATCAAAGCTAAAACAGCAAGAACAATCATTGTCATGATAAATACAATAAATGAAGTCAAGCCACCAGCAAATCTGCCAACTTCATCATGAGCCATTGCCCCAATAGATTTTGCTCGACGACGATGAGAATACCAGAGAACAAGCATATCTTGTACCCCTCCGGCAAAAATAACTCCGAAAATAATCCAAATTGTCCCTGGTAAGTAACCCATTTGTGCCGCTAAAACTGGTCCAACCAAAGGCCCAGCTCCAGCAATTGAAGCAAAATGGTGACCGAATAAAACAACTCGATTGGTTGGGTCGAATTCTTTTCCGTCATTATGGCTTTCCGAAGGGGTTGCCCGTAAATCATTTGGACGCATAATCTTACGTTGAATATATAAAGCATAAAAACGATAGCCAATCAAATAAGAACATACTGCTGCAATAACAAACCAAATCGCATTAATCGTCTCTCCTTGAGCCAGAGCAATCAACGACCAAGCAAGACCGCCTAGTAAAGCGACCGCCACCCAAATGATAATTGATAGAAGACTGGGTTTTGGTAAATGTTTTTTCCAGTCTTTCATTGTTTCTTGAAAATTTGCCTGCTTTAAATCTTTAATTCCGACAATTTTTCCTTGTTTATTCCGCAACAAAAATAGCTCTTCTTCTTCGGTAAAGTTTGAAGAGTTTCCAATATCTTTCATAATCCTCTATTCCTATGCAATTATTAATGCATTTGACCTTCCATATTTTTTAAAATAAAAATGTAACCGATTACAATAATATTTTAGCACTATTTAATCAAAAATATAAACATTTAAGTTTAAAAAAATCTCCTTAAAACATCTTTTTGTAAAAATAAGATAAATTTCCAAAAGAATAGTCTAACATTAAAAAAGGTTTCTCTAAAATAAAAAAAGGCTCTCCTTAAAGGAGAGCCTCATTCATCATTTTATTTTGCTTTAGCATAAAGTTCGTTAACTTTATCCCAGTTTACAAGGTTAAAGAATGCTTCAATGTAATCAGGACGTACATTGTGATATTTAAGATAGTAAGCATGTTCCCAAACATCAAGTCCTAAAACTGGTGTCAACCCTTCAGAAATTGGATTATCTTGATTTGCAGTTGATACAACTTTCAATTTTCCAGCTTCATCAACAACTAACCAAGCCCATCCTGAACCAAAACGACCTGTGGCTGCAGCTTTAAATTCTGTTTTGAAAGTTTCAAAACTACCAAATTCTTTCGCAATTGCATCCCCAATTTCGCCGTCAGCATGGTTTTCAGAACCGTCAGTGTTTGGACGAAGCCAAAGCCAGAATTGACTATGGTTCAAATGACCACCACCATTGTTACGAACAGCTGTACGAATGTCTTCTGGAATTGCTGACAAATCTGTCAATAATTCTTCAAGGCTAAGGTCATCAAGTTCATTATGTTTTTCAATTGCTGCATTAAGATTATTCACATAAGTTTGATGATGTTTTCCATGATGCAAACGCATTGTTGCTTCATCAAAGAAAGGTTCAAGCGCATTTGGCGCGTATGGAAGTTCAGGTAATGTAAATGCCATAGTAATTTCTCCTTTTAAGATGTGAACCCATTTTGAAGTCTTAATACTTTGGTATTTTGACTAGATTGAGAATGAATTCAGTTAGTTTATTTTTTTAATTCTATTCTCATTATAGTCGTTTTTGAAACCATTGCCAAATGATTTGATTTGTAATTTATTATTTTCTTTGTTGGATAAAATTAAGCATGTTAGTCGAGTAAAGGAGCTCAACCTTTCGACATTCTTCAATATTTTTTGAACCAGTTAAAACAAATAATTTATTCAAATCTTGTTTCCATTGTTCAATAACTTCTTCTACTTTTTCAGGCCCTGTTTGCATAAGATTTTTCAAGATAAAACCAGCAGAACTTGACAAATCAGCCCCTAAAATTAAAGATTTAAAAATCTCTTGAGCCGAAGTAATTCCACCTGTTGCAATCAAACTTTTTCTATTATCAGCCATTTTAGCTTCTAAAAGACTCTCAAGCGTTGACAAACCAAATTCATCCAAGTTAAAACCATTTTTACTCCGTTTACGTTCAATCCAAGCAAAATTAGTTCCGCCAGCTCCCCCAATATTTATTCCTGAGACAGCTGTTTTTGCGAGTGCTTTAAAGGTTTTTTGTGAAATTCCAAAACCGACCTCTTTGACAATGACTGGAACTTCTAATTGACTTGCAATTTCATTAATGTTTTCTAACCAATAAAATTCACGGTCTCCTTCATCCATTGGCAATTCTTGCGCTGTATTGACATGGATTTCTAACGCATTTGCCTCAATCATATCCACCGCTCGCTTGGCATTTTCTAGAGAATGACCTGCGCCGATATTGGCAAAAAGAAAACCAGAAGAGTGTATTTTACGAACTTCACTGAAACCAGCAGCTAGTTCTGGAAATTTCAAAGCAATTGATTGAGAGCCGACCGCCATGGATAAATGTTGATTTTTCGCAATTTCTGCTAATTGAGCATTGATTTTATCTGCTCGCTCTGTTCCACCAGTCATAGCTTCAATATAAAAAGGAAACTCAAAATTCTGTCCAAATACTTCTGATGAAAAGTTGATTTTTTCAGTAGATAATTCTGGCAAACTATTAGGAATGATTCGACTATCAGAAAAAGTCAGGCCCGAGGTCTGATTTTTTTCTTCACGCCAATATTTATAAGCTAACGATATGTGTTCATCTTTGCGATGTTGATGGATTTCTTTTTCAGTTTTCATCAGTTATTTCTCAATTCATTAAAATCTAACTCTGCTTTTTTTAGCAGACTTATCTCAGTTATTTTTTTGAGCAACCTTAAATTTTTCAAGATTGATTCCATATTCCGATAATTTATTTTGGACTTCAGCAATAGCTTGGGTATTTTGAGCAAATAAAATAATATTCTCCCCAAAACCAGCCCCAGAGATTTTAGCAGCAAATTCAGGATAGCTATTGAGTAAGTTTAAAGCAATAGCTAATTCTTTAGTCATATAACCTTCTGGAATATTCTCCAAAAGCAAAAGTTGATTTTCTGATAATTTTTCTTTGAATAAAGCAAAATCTTGAATGTCAATCGCCGTTGCCAATTCAATGACCAGCTCATTTGAAGCTTGATAAAATTCATCAGAAAGCTTTATTTTTATTTTTTCACTCGTTTTTGCCGCTTTTCCTGTTTGAACCACATAAGTTGCCCAAGGAATTTCGAGAGGTATGACTCGCTTATGATTTTGATAAAAAACAGAACCACCATACATAATAGCAGCAATATCGCCCATTGAACCTGAGCCTTGAACTTCAAAATGCGTTTTTGCGGCAATTTCAAAACGTTTTTCAAGTGACAACTGGAAATCAAAAAACTGATTGACTGCATTAACTAGACCACAAACGACTGAAGCACTTGAGCCGTAGCCTTTTTTATTTTCACCAAAGCCTAAATCACTGACAATCTCAAGAGATATTTCTGGAGATGAAGATAAAATTTTACTGACAGAATTTTTTTCAATGCTGTCAGCAGCTGACAAAGTATTTTTTAAAGCTGTCAGTGCAAAATTCCACGGATTTTCTTTAGTAAATTCAATTTTAGACAAAGAAAATTCAAAATCAGACAGTCCAACATTTGTTTTGAAAATTGATTTCCCTGTAGTAGCTGAAATTTTTACTTCAAAATTTGTTTCAATTGTTGTGATAAGGGCGAGATTTCCTTCTTTTGTGACCGAATATTCTCCCGCAAAAAAAAGTTTTCCTGGCACTTTGATTGTCATTTTTTTCTCAGAGATATTCATAAGCGCCCCCAGCACGTGCGATATCAAATGTTAATTCTGGAAATTCCGCTTGTAATTTAGCTAAGAGAACTTTTTCAGTCGCGTGGTCAGTAATAATTTTGACGTTTGGACCGGCATCGATAGTCACAAAAGCAAGCAATCCTGATTGGTAAGCCTGATTCACAAAGTCAATCACTCGTCTTGTTTCATGCGTGAAATAATCAAAAGGTTGGTTAGAGAGACGATTTTGTTCATGCATACCTAATGCATTATCCTGAGCAATTAGACCAACTTTTTCAATATCAGCATTTAAAATGGCCTGCTTCATTTCTTCCAGTTGAATGGCTGATTTTTCGACCCAAGCACTGTAAGTTGGTGCAGTTTGTGCCAATTGCATGCCCTTAGTTGACGACATTTTTTTCTTTTCAGCAGAGATTTCGGCAACAATCATTGAAAGACCAATATCTTCGTTGTAAAAAGATTCCGCAAAGGAAGATTGATGATTTTCTCCTTTATTCCAAACTGAAAAATTTCCAAAAATTGACCGAGAAGCTGACCCTGAACCGCGTCTAGCTATTCGTGACATTTCTGAATCATCTTTTTCTAAATCTAAAAGCCCAAACATAGCAGCTGTCAGAGCAGCAAAACTTGAAGCACTTGAAGCCAAACCAGCAGCTGTTGGCACATGATTTTCTGATTGAATCATTACTTTAGGGAAATTTCCATATTGTCCACGCATCATTTCCAAAAATTGACTGACACGGCTGCTATCTGCGACTTCAGAATTCAAAATCAAGGAATCAGACTCATTGTCAGTAAATTCAACAGAGGTTGTTGTATAAAATGGCTCCAGAGTCATTGACAAAGAAGAGGTTGTTGGAATATTTAGAGCGATATCCGCTTTTCCCCAATATTTAATCAAGGCGATATTTGTATGCGCCCTTGCAGTAACAATATTTTTCATGAAACTATTATATCAAAAATTTGATTCTTTCTTGTCTCCTATCATTTCAATAAGTTATTTTTTACACTAAAAAAGACATTTTTTCAGACTAAATGATGAATTTACAGCCAAAAGAGAAACAAAAACTTGATTTTCAAGAGGAAATTTTATAAAATTGTCAGGTACGTTTTTGTATTCATAATTATGATATTGGAAAAAGTTTATCGAATTTTTCCTTCGATAAGACTTTAATTTAACCAAAATATGCTAATTTGCAGTTCACATTTTCAAAATGAGAAACTAATCTAGCAGGAGAATTGTTAATAATGACTATCAATAAAATGGGGACGGGAATTGCCCATTCCAAACTAATCTTAATTGGAGAACATTCCGTTGTATATGGTCAGCCAGCAATTGCCTTACCTGTAACAATTCTTAAAACTACAGTGACAATTACCTCATCAAAATATGGCCAATACATTGAAAATAACGAATTTCGTAGAAGACTTGATTTAATGGGAGATGAATTTGAAGGAATTCGTCAACTCATTATGCGCTTACTCTCTAAATTTCATTCATCAAAAATGCCATTCTCTTTAGAAATTGATTCAAATATTCCTCAAGGACGTGGCTTGGGAGCTTCTGCTTCATTGGCAACTGCCATTATCAGAGCTTTTTATGATTTCTTTGATGCTGAACTTCCGCAAAAAGATTTACTCTTTTATGCCAACTTTTCAGAAAATATTACTCACGGAAAATCCTCTGGAATTGATGTGGCAACTGTAAATTCTGAACACCCTTTGTGGTTTATTAAAGACAGCACAATTGAACCCTTTGAACTCAATCTTCATGGTTTTATCGTGATTGGCGATACTGGTGTTCACGGCTTTACAAGTCAGGCCATCAATATTGTTCGCGAAAAACTTGTTGAAGAAAAAGAAAAAACACAAGATTCAATTAATCATTTAGGTCAATTAGCGACCGATTCAAAAGATTTTTTGATGACAGACAAACTCAAAGAATTTGGTCATGTCATGAATAAAGCTCACGAAAGATTATCTGATTTGGGAGTTTCTCATCCACGTCTAGATAATTTAGTCGAAACCGCTCGTAAAAATGGTGCACTTGGTGCTAAATTAACTGGTTCAGGGCTGGGTGGTGTCATGGTTGCTCTTGCTGAAAATGAAAAAGATGCTATTCGTATCAGTCAACGTCTTCTAAAAAATGGCGCTAAAAATACTTGGATTTACTCTTTTTAAAAATATAAATTATAAAAAGCCTTGCTGTAATTGGAGTTACAGGGCTTTTCTTTTTGCTTTTTTTTAATTAACAGAGCTTTTAACAGAGTTTCACTCAAAAATTAGCATATTTTGAGAAAAGTTCTAGCTCTTGGTTCTTCTTCTCAGGTTCAAGATGTGAGTATAAATCCATAGTCATTTGTAAGGTTGAATGACCCAATCTTTCTTGAATCACTTTATAACTCATTCCAGCATTCAAACAGAGGCTAGCGTGTGAATGTCTAAAACCGTGAAACGATAATACTGGTAGCCCTGCTGCTTCCTCACAGTCTTTTAGAAACTTAGTAACGTGATTATAATCTTTTACTTTCCCTTTGTAACTTGGAAATACTAGTTTTTGCTGTGGATTCCCTAAACTCATGAAGTGCTTTTTTTGGAATAAGTACCAGCGTTTCAATGATAAAACTACCTTACTATCTATCGTAATAACACGATTACTTTTATCAGTCTTTGGCGTATCTTGTATCATTATACGCTGGACTGTAGTTTTACCGACAGATACAGTCTGATTATCTAAGTCAATATCAGACCAAGACAACGCCATAGCCTCTCCAATCCGAACGCCTGTAGCCACTAGCACGCGCAGCAACGCCTTGAAATATTCATTTGACCATTGGCCGCTTTCTAGTGATTCAACGTAAGAAAAGAGCTGTGAGAGTTCATCTTTTGTATAGAATTTCAGTTCTTTACTGGACTTCTCTATCTTTACCTGAGGCACAATAACCGACTGGCAAGGGTTAGTCTCAATGATTCCAAGAGAAAGCGCGTGCTGACAAATACGGTTGATAACATTAAGCTGTAGCTTATAGTCTTTTCCTTGTCCTGAAACACGCTTATGCTTTCCGTTTAAAGGAGCTGCTGCACCTTTAGCCCATTTGATAACTTGCTGCTGTATCTGTGCTGTGGTAATTTTGGTGATTCTTTTATTACCAAAAGCCGGCAAAGCGTAAGTGTCAAGATTAGACCTCATTTGGTCGATGGTGCCAATTTTATGCTGCAGCTTATAAAGTTCAAAAAAACTCTCAGCAACTTCTCCAAATGTTTCAAGAGACACTTTCCCTTTAGTATTACCATTCTTTTTAAATTCATTTTTAAGGCGTTCAAGTTCATTCTTGACGCCTGTTTTTGTGCGCCCTCTGACGTCTGTTTTAACTTGCTTACCAGTTAGAACATCAGTACCGATATAAGCGCCACGGAGAATATAACGCACTTCTCCACCTTTAGTTTTGTATTCTTTGATATTTAATTTGTTCATGTTGATTCTCCTGTTTGCATTTGCCGTGCGCATAATGGAAAATCATGAAATCTTTTAATTATTGAAATACAATTTGAAACTAATCGTTATTATCAAAATATCCTTCATCAATAAGCTTTTGTCTTTTTCTACCAAAGTAGCTGTTTTGCTCGTTATTCTGCCGGTTATACCTAATACCATTTAAAGTATATTTTATAGCTGTTAATTCATCATTTGACAATAGCTGCCCATCTAATAATAGTCTGATATTTTTATCAGTTGCTGAACGGAGATCAACAGTTACTGTTTTTCCGTCTAGCAGTTCTTTGGATACATTAATTGAATTATCAGTTTCAATAGGTGTAAAAACACCATTATTATTTTCTAGAGAATGGACAGAAAGTAATAGTTCTTTTTCTTGATTATATGTGGGACTATCATTTTCTATTTTATCTCCATATACAAAATCTTGAAGAATATGATTATACCACCAATGATAAGTAGCTTGACTAACCTCTTCTAAATCGTAAATAATTATACTCTTAAACTCCTCATTAGACAATTGCATAATATTGGGAGGATTAATTCCATCTTCTGACTTATAATTACTTAAAAAAAATGCTTTAAGATAGTCGTCAACGATTTTATCTTTTTTGGTCACATCACTTTCAGGGATAAAAACAGGCGGTATGTATGCAGTATCCCAATTATCCCCATGTTCTCCTATCACATCAATATAAACATCATATCCACTTCTACCTGTTTCAACTTGCTTTGGAACAGTAAATACAAGTTTGCCATTTTCTCCTTCAACTTTTGGAGCAGTAAAGACCGTTTCATTTTTTAAATCACTAATTTCAAAAGTAAAATTGGTTTTGAACTCTTGATATAATTTTTCTGTCAATATTTCGTTAAAGTTTTCATCCGTAATTGGCGATACTTTTGCCAATGCGTTGACTAAATTCATAAAAGTATCCATAGGCGGCACTATCTTTTCATTCTCTATTTTTGAAAGATAGGGCTGATTAATACCGGATAGATTTGCTAGTGTTGCCCCTGTCAAATCAAGCATTAAACGGTATTTTTTTAATTTTGAACCAATCATATTTTTACACCTCACTAATAATTATTATTAATGAATATTGTATCATGAATTTTAAACGTTGACAACAACAATTTTTATTAGTATAATCTTATTCATAAGGAATATTCTTTTTGAATTATTCTAAAAGAAAGGATTTAAATCATGAAAAATATTGAACTACGCCAACTCATTAATGAGAAGCGCATTAAATTCTATGAAATTGCGCGTGAAATTGGTATTGCACCAACCACTTTTACAATTTGGATGCGTGATGAACTCACTAATGATAAAAAGGAAAAAGTCATGAATGCTATTGATTCATTAATTAATAACATATAGTCGTTAAAGAGAACAATCTTTGATAGTTATGAATAATTTCTATCTAAAGAACGTACACAAGGTATTCACGTCCATGTCAGTATCTTTAGTGATTTTGCAGCCCAAGCAATGGCTATAAACTGCATGCCCTAACATTGAATAACAGCATTTGCCGTGCGTATATCGAGAACCATGGATAACAAAGTCTGATAATTGTCAGTAGAAAAAGAGGAAATAGTAAAAAGAATTGAAAAATGATGCACAAAAAAATCCCAAAAGTTTGGACGACCACGGGATTTTAATCAACATGAGTAGAAAGCGCAATATCATACGTTTTCTACTCTCTATTTTACCATAATGAGAGGAATTTTCAATATGAACAAACCAGTAAACAAGGAAACATATATCCTTGATGATTCAATCGCCTTTGAGCTTATGGACTTGTTAAAAGCCAAAGCTAGACACTTTATACAGCTCAATGAGTATGTTTATCGCTTATTTGACGGTCAATCAGTAGTGACTTTCACAACTTTAGAAAATAACATCCAAGTAGAAATGGTTAAGGGGTAAGAATATGAAAAATGTAGCTGCTATTAATAAAAACATCCTGATTATATCAACTCCGCTAGAAAAAGATAGCGAGCACCGTTCATTTGGTAAAACAAGTATTAATGGGCATACGTATGCAAATACTTTATTTATCAATAATAATAGAGAGCCAATGAAACTAAAGATAACACCAAATATGGTTGAAAAGTGGAAAGCAAAACAGCAAGCCAAAAAGGACTTGAAATGTATCACAGGGAAAAGCTTACTAGACCCATTATTTAATGAAGTAGTAAAAATAAGCATTGATAAAGCTCACAATGACAAAGACCCGTTTTGGGTTGCAACAGATAGTTATTGGGCTGGTTATGCTCGGGGAATTAGAAAGCAACGCCAAGCCTTAAAAGAAAAAACTCTGTCAGCATTCAATATTATCAATGCTGATGACGTCAGAGAACTTTCTCATGAGTTGGGAGTTAGTGAAGATAAGATAACCGCTGCAGTTATGGAAGTTATCTCTAAGCGCAAGAATGGAGGCATGCTATGAGCTTACTATCTGAACAGGCGGAGCAAGAACTAATTCAATCAGTATTAAAACGAGCTGATAAGCTGGTTGAGTTAAGAGTAGAGCAACTCCGAGAATTTCCCTATAAGAAAAAAGCTGACTTGAAACGTAAATTATCAATCAATGAAGCTTATTATCAAAAATTAGTGACCGCTGGTTTACGCGAAGTCATTCTTGAAGAAAATGACAAAACTATTTGGGTGTCTGAAATTCAACTAGAGCAGCTCATGAACAGACTAGCAGAATAGGAGTTAGCTTAAGATGATAGAACACCATCAAGGATATACGTCTGTTAAACGACACGGACGGAATAGTTTTAGACCAATAGGCAAACATCCATTCAAACTTATTCATAACGCACGCGCAATTAAACATGACCTTATACAGCAGTTTGAAGATAGTACAGGTATCATCTTTCCTGTGGGAGTGAGAAATAACCTATGCACCCAAGTAATCCCAGTTTTGGGCAAGGAGCTAGCCGCTATAAAATTACAAATAAAGGATAACAAAAATGAAAATAACTGATTTACAAAGATTAGACCAAAACATTATTAAGATATTAGCAGAACATAGGGGAATTGATAAAGCTATTGACGGAGAGCTATTGGCTCAATCCTTAAATGTTAATCTACGAACCTTACAAGCTCGCATTGAGTTCTTACAAGGCAAAGGGTGCGCCATTGGCTCAATTGATAATATTGGCTATTTTGCACCGCTCAATGAAGAGGAGCGAACCAAAGGCATTACCAAAAAAGAAAACATGGCATACAGTACCTTAAAAGCAGTTATGGGCGTTCGCAGTGCATCACTTGATTGGCTTGATAAAATGATTGATTAGGAGAAAACATGGCACAAAAAAGAATGTTTAGTAAAGAAGTCGTGCGCAGTGATGAATTTTTAGACTTACCCGCAACCAGTCAACTTTTATACTTTCATTTCGGCATGATAGCTGATGATGATGGAATAGTGGCAAGTGTAGACCGTGAATTACGTTATTTGGGAGTTGGAAGTAAAGATGACTTGAAAATAATGATTGATAAGGGTTTTATTGCAGTAACCTCAGACGGTAAGCTTATTTTTATTACTGATTGGCTTAAAAATAATAATTTAAGAAATGACCGATACAATCGTACAAATTTTGCTGAAGCAAGGCAGGAATTGGAAGCACAAGGTTATAAATTTAAAGGCAAAAACTTTGGTATCCCTACTGGTATACCAACTGACACCGAGGAAATCAGCATAAATGACTCATTAAACGAAGAAACTAGTAAAAACAATGGTTTAGAACGTGGTATACCAGTAGTCAACCAGTCCGCTACCCCAGATAAAGAACAAGATAAAGATAAAGACTTAGGTAAAGGTTTAGGTAAGGTAAAGAATAAAGATAAAGAAGAATCACAAACTGATTCTGATTCTCTTTTTATTAAATATTTTTCTAATTTCTTAAATCTCTCAAAAAAGAATATCCAGAGGAGAGCCCTAACTTTACAGGAATTTATAAAACTCACTAGTTTTGAACGAGAGCAGGCGGCTAAAGCCTCACAGGTATATCATGACTGGTATTTAACTACTGGTAACGATGTCAAATATAGCGTAAATTCCTACGAGTTTATTTTAAATGCAATGTTTAAAGAATTTCAGGAAATGCCCGAAGATAAAAGCGGATATGACCCAGAATTAGGATTTTAGGAGGTAAAAAAATGCAATCAATGGCAAAAGGAGTTCAAGAATACCTAAGTCGAAGAGAAGTCCCCACAGGTATTTATTGCACTATTCATCCAAATATTGAACTAGTAAAATATAAAAGGCCAGTATCTAACGAACAAGACCTGCTGGGAGACACAGAACTCACACCAGACGGCTTTCAATTGACGACTGATAGCTTTTGTAGTCAATGTGCTTTAGAGGGCATCTATCAAGAAAAACTTGGCTCACGCGCTGAAAAATCAGCAAACTATAATTACTTAAAAAATAGTAAGCATGGGAAATATAAGATATTTAAATCTCAAAGCTTGGTAGGTAAAAAATCACTTTGGAAAGCGACTTTTGATTCTTTCAAAGTTACAATTCAAGAAGAACAGGAAATACTGAATCAATCGCGAAGAATTGCGCGTGAATTTGTAGAAAATCAGAGAGCTTTTAATGTTGTTTTTACAGGTAAAGCTGGGCGAGGAAAATCTCATTTAGCAATGGCTATTCTACAAGATATAAATGAAAAGCTAAAAGATAATAAAAAATCATGCTTGTTTATTAATACCAGCGAACTAGTTCGAGAAATCAAAATAAGCTGGAACTATGATGATAAAAAACACGAGGAAGAGCGACTGACTGATCTCATGCGTACTGTAGACTATTTAGTCATTGATGACTTAGGAACTGAAGCAAGTTTTCAAGATAAACAGGCTGGTGACTGGATACAAGCGATTATTTACAATGTTTTTAATGTCAGAGAGGGTAATACAATTATCACTACAAATTTACAGGGTTCGGAATTAAAGAGGGCTTATAATAGCAAAATAATTTCTAGAATCCTTGAAAATTCAAAGGGTAATATTATCAAGTTTGATGGAATTACTGACAAAAGAATGAATTAGAGGAAATGACTTGACTGAAAAAAAAGAAATCATCATTATGCTGGATGGCAAAATTATTATTAATAGAATGGTAGAGCCATATTGTGATATAACTGTTAAAATTCAAGACGGAAAGGCTGTGCGCGTGATTAGAGAGGTTGCAGAAAAGCCTTTAAATTGATATAATAGAGCTATAAAATTTATATGCTGACTAGATAACTAGAGGCGCTTAGATTTCCCCAAAACTGGGGAAGTTTGAGTGCTTCTTTTGTTTTCTTATAGCAAGAAAGAAGGAAAAAATGGCAAACGTTACACCAGAAGTTTTTAAGGAAACTCTAGATGAGCTTCTCAATCCAATTAATGAGCGATTGGACGCTTTGGAAGAAAAACAGAGTAAAAAAGCAGAAATAAAAAAAGAGGTTGCACGGGGTGGCATTCTTGTAGGTAAATCTTTTGAAAATGGAGTTGAGGAACCAATTTTTCAAGCAGGTTTTACAGAGGACTACCTATCGGACAGAAAAGGAATTTTAAAAGCGCGATTGCAAAAAGCTGTAGCGAATGGCGATAAAAATCAAGCAGAACTTTTGAAATTACAAATCGATGAAATGAAATAAAGAGGAGCTAGGAATGGTAGAAAAATTTATAGACGGAAATGTTATGAAGGTGGTTTCTGAGTTTCAAGAGGCAATGGCCCCCTTTAACAAAGCTGAGCAAGCTCTCTTAATGCAGCGAGAGGAATCTAAAAAAATTGAGGAGCTACCAATTGAAGAACGTTTTTCAATTGATAATATTAGAAAACGAAAGAGCGACAGTTTAGATGTTGAATCAATAGACAAAGAATTGTCAGAGTTACATGCAGAGCAACGAAAAGCAATTGCTGACTTTGATTTACAGCATAAGTTGAACAAAGCCCAAAATCAAGATAGAGATAATCTCAAACCTATCGAGGAGCTTGGGAATGATGTAGATACTCTTACTGACAAATTCATACAAGATGTAATGGTGGTATTAGAAAAACGCTATGCTTTACAAACAGAGTATCGAGGTAATCTGAAAACGGCTCTTGGAAAAATTAAGGTTGAATTTGGTAAAGCTGGGGCAGAGTGGGATACAAACCTTAATCATATATTTAGCTATACTTTTACTTTTAGAGAAAAAACGGACGCAATTAAAAACAAAGTGCGAGAAAAGATTAGATAATAAAAAAGGCCTACTATTTTGTAGGCTTATGTTTTTCTAACTAAATTTATAATAGCATACGGGGTACGATATTGGAGATTTTGGAGGCCTTAAAAAGGGTACGATAAGTTACAAAGGTTACACCCTAAAAAGGTACGAATTGTTGGAAAATGTTGGAATCTCGGAAAGGATAAAGATATGAGTAGGCCACTAATCACAGAGCAAGAATACAGGCGGTTTGAGAACATTATTTTTAAAGTCTGGCGTGTTTATCGGTTCGGAGAGACTGACCTGACAGATAAAGAAATTAAGCATATAAACGAAGTTCTCAAAAAATTCAGTACAGAACACCACAGAGAATATAAAATTATTATCCGTCATCATCTTAAACATGTCTATTATACAACCATAGCGCGTGAGCAAGGGGTGTCAGAGGGATACATCAGAAAGTTGGCCAAGAAGGGTGCGTACTACTTCTTACAACTATACGACAACAGCAAGGAGAAATAATGGCAGTAAGGTATTACTGGGGCAAACCTAATGATGTAATTAAATGGTACCTCCGAGGGATATTACATTTAAGCGCAGCAAGTAAACAGACCTATATTGAAAAAACAGGCGCTGAACCAGGTAACTTACCAAGACTTCTCAAACTATTAGAGGCTCTTGATGAAATATTTGATAACACAGCTACTGACACTATAGCTTTATTGTGCCTTAGATATGTAGAGTTATTAAGTATTCCAGATACTGCAGAACTCACAGGATTAACTAATAGACAAATTTCTAAACGGACAGGAAAAATCATGAAGAAAGCTAAGGAAATTATAGCCGAAGCATGATATAATAGAGTTACAATAAAAAGTCGCAGAAATGCGCTGTGGTATAATAAGTTGAAAAAGTTTCTCCTTGTCCCGAGGGGAGCTTTTTTGTATTCCTAAATTTCTGATAGTTGAGGTGAAACCAAAATTGGCTCGTCCTAAATAGCTGACCACAAAAGTGTGGCGAGCTACTTTACAGAAGATTCAGGAGAGCGCAAGTTTGCGCTGAGCGATTTTTTAAGTTAATCAATAATGGATAGGGTGTAGTTTGAGGTACACCCTATCAACACCAGCTTTCCTAATTAATTTAGAAACCAATCCAAAAATGGATTGGTTTAGCTCAAAGCAAAAATACTTTGCTCTCAGATTACTAAAGGAAAAAGTCCCCTCAGTAAACATTTTACAGGATAGGTAAATTATTACCTGTCCTAAGTTGAAGAACGCAAAAGTATTCGGAGTTGTCGGAGTTATTAAAAAGGGCGATTCATAAAATTTATGACTTGTGTTATACTTTATCAATTACAGAATATGATTCATAAATAATTCAAGCTTGAGGCTTATACGAAAGGATTTTATATGAGCAATAAAAAAAGACAAACAAATAATTCACAGCCAACTATCACATATTGGTCAGAGGGAAAAACGAGCAGCATGAATCAAGAGCAGTTTGACAATTGGAAAAAGAAAACTCCTTGGCCAAACGATTCTTTAAAAATTTTAGTTGATGCGGCTTTAAGTCGTATGGAAAAGAATTAAGAAAACTTTGATAGACTATGACCTAATTTTTATATTAAAATTATCCAGCAAGTCGTGAATCACGACCCCCTTATTAACAAAAACAAAAATTTCAGTTTTGCCACTTGTGGCAGAAAGCTATACCGACATCACGTCGGGTTAGGGGTAACTTTGAGGTGTACCCATTCAAAACAAAAACGTCATAGCTCCGTAGTTACAAATACACAGCAAATTCTAGCAACATACAAAATTTACATACTGTTCTGAACATCCGTAGTTGAAACTACGCTTGTTATATGGATATTTAAAACAAGCGTACCTGAAGGTACACTTGTAAAATAATAAAAATAAAAAGCACTAAATAAGTGCTTATCATGATTCTCAATTCTGCGCACGGCGGTGCATTTTTAACAGCGTATTTTAACAGAGTTTTGAAGTTTTATTAAGTCTTTTTATATAGATTTGATTTAATAGAAACCTAGATTTTACTTGTTTAAATACTAATATATTTATGCAGATTTATACTCTAAAATAATACTTGGATTTACTCATTTTAAGATGGTTGATGACCATCTTTTTTTGTTATAATGAATCTATCAATTTGCACTAAGGATAACTTATGGAAAATCAATACGAAATTCTTCAATCACTCATCGAAAAAATGGAAATTGTTACTGTTGGCTCGGCTGTCAGTAAAACAAAGCTAAATCGTAAAGAAATCATTGATTTTGTACGTTCACAACATTCTTTAAGAATTTTTGATGAGGAAAATCAAAAATGGATTAACGAAAATGTTGACGGGCACTGTTAAATTTTACTGACAGAAATGTTAATCAATCAAAAATATAAAAAAGTTACTGACAGACTGCCTGTCAGTAACTTTTTACTTATAAGTCATGAAATTCTGCATATAATTCTTGACGATTTAGACCTCGTTCTTTAGCAATTTGTTTAATGGCAACATTGGGTTTTACATTTTGTTCAACTAAAACTTTAACTGCTTCGAGCGCTGTCAATTCTGGCTCTTGAACTTCTTGAGCCACTTCATCCGCTCCTGAAACAATAATTAGACACTCCCCTTTTATTGGTTGGTCTGTTAAAGATTCTAAAACCTCTGAAATCTTACCACGACGATATTCTTCATAAATCTTCGTTAATTCGCGAACTAAAACAACTTCTCTATCCCCATAAATTTCCTGCATGTTAGCCAAAGTATCCCCAACTCTAAAAGGACTCTCATAGAAAATTTGTGTTTCTGGATAAGAAAGCTTACTTTTCAAGAACTTTTGCTGCTCCCCTTTTTTTCTAGGAAGGAAGCCATAAAAAATATGAGGTTGAGGAACTAATCCTGAGGCAATCAAGGCAGTAATTCCTGCTGAGGCACCAGGAAGAGCGATAACATCAATTCCTTCATCAATTGCAGCTAAAACTAAATCATGGCCTGGGTCAGAAATTGAAGGCATTCCAGCATCAGAAACCTGTGCAATAGATTGTCCTTTTTTCAAAAAATCAATTAATTTAGGAATTTTTTCTTGGGAATTATGTTCATGAAACGACTCTTGCGGAACTTTAATTTCAAAATGGTTTAAAAGGCGCAAAGTATTTCGCGTATCTTCTGAACAAATCAAATCTACAGTTTTCAAAGTTTCAAGAGAACGTAGAGTCATATCTTGCATATTGCCAATTGGTGTTGGAACCAAATAAAGACTTCCAGCAGTTTTTAGGCCTTTAAATGACCGTTGAATACTAAATTTATTTTCCATCAGCGATACAAAAGCTCCAAACAATCTAAACAAGATTCCCCTTCAGCCAATCGTTCTGCATAATGCAGATGGCAAACATGGAAACCTTCATTAAAAATTTGAATCAAGTTAGGATTTGGCTGGTCTTTAGGCGTTTCTTTTTTAACTTCTTTTTTCTCAAATTCTGCCAAACGGTCACGCAATTTTTCTAATTCCATGCGTAAGGTTGCATTTTCAGTCATTGATGCTTCAAGCACTTGGCGAATTCCTGAAATTTGCGTTAATGTGGTATTTAATGTATTTTCAAGTTCGCCCAGTTGGTCGAAAACATCATATTTATCAGCCATGATTCACCTCGATTTCTGCAAGTTCAAAATCCTTGCTATATTCTCCAAAGCGGATTTTTACTCTATTTTTTAAAACATTTAAACCAACAACTTTTCCTTTTCCTTCTGAGGTAGTTACAAACTCACCAAAATCTGGGAAAAGTTGTTGGGCTTCTTTATAAAAACTATCTTCATAAGTTAAACAGCACATCAAACGACCGCAAAGACCGTTCAATTTATTTTGTTTCAAAGATAGATTTTGATTTTTGGCCATTTTGATTGAAACATTTGGAAATTCATAAACAAACTCAGAACAGCACAAAGGACGTCCACAAGGTCCAAGTCCACCATGAATTTTAGCCGCATCTCTTGGCCCAATTTGGCGAAGTTCAATCCTAATTCTAAAAGTTGTTGCCAACTCACGCAAAAGCAATCGAAAATCAACACGATTCTCTGCTGTAAACGAAATAAAAAGTTGCATTTGGTCGAAATTATAAGCAACATCAATAATTTTCATTTCCAAACCTTGTTCGATGACAAGTTGGCGAACTTTATCTTTGGCTTGTTTAGAACGTTCTTCAAGTTTTGCAATAACTTGGAGATCATCCTCATTTACTTCACGCACAATCGTGTGGTGAATTTCAAGATTCGCTTCTTCAGAAATTTCACGTACAATTTTTCCGTAAAAGTTTCCCTTATCTGAACGAAGGATAACTTCTGTTTGTGGAGCAAGTTCTATATCACTTATTGCAAATACATTTGATTCGCCATGTGCAAATTTTATTTCATAAATCATAATATTCTCCTGATATAAGATTTTTCAATCAAAGGATAAGTTTGACAAGTTTCATAAAACAAGAAAAGTTAAACTTGACTCAAATCGGACATTGCTTTTCCACATTTTTATTGCCTGAAATGTTTTTAAAAGTTCCTGACTCATTCTTTCTTGATTAAAAAGTTGTAATAAAAGTTCAAACGCTTGATTTTGTTTTTCTTTGTCATCAAAAATTTCGACTAATTCTTTCAAATACAAGAACGCCTCGTCAGCAGATGTTTTTAGAAGTTTTACAAATTGTTGAAGTCTTTGGAGCCCTTCGTTAAACCAGCTCTGCTGAGCTAATTCTAATGCTTTGTCAGTCGAATTACAGATTTCCGCAAGAAGTTCTGCTTGTGTTTTTAAAATACCATTCTTTTCCAAAAAATCTTGTAAGTATTGAACATTTTTTGGAAAATTAATAATTTGTGTCCGTGATTTTATTGTTTGTAAAATCATATTTTCATTGTCTGTCAGTAAAAAAACAACAATTTCTGTTTCTGGTTCTTCAATTGATTTCAATAGAGCATTTGCTGCATTAGGATGCATTTTTTCAGCTTCCTTAATTAAAAGCACCTGTTGATTTCCCTCATAACCAGATTCATTGAAAACCTGTGTCAGCTCCCGAATTTGTGCTGTTTTAATCGTTTGTCCATCAGGTTCAACGATATGTAAGTCGGTAAATTCTTGTTGGGCAACAAGACGACAGGAACGACAATGACCACAAGGCAAAGCATTTTCAGGATTCTCACAAAATAAGGCTTGACTCAGCCAGGTTGCTAATTCAAAAGAACCAAATCCACCTGAAAATAAATAAGCATGACTTAATTTTCCATGTTGCAAAATCGTTGAGAACTGCTTATAAAGTTGAGGCTGAATATCTTTTATTTCCACAAGAAACCTTTCTAAATATTTACCAAACCTAGTCTAAATAACAAAATTAAAAAAACTATTTAACATCCTCATTTTTTGAAAAATGTAAGTATTTTTTAGCATTCTTAATTTTGCTGACAGATTAAATTGTCTTTAAAATTCACTGACAAATCTTTTTTTGAGAACGGAAAGTGTATCAGCTACCACTTTTTCTAAAGGTTGACTTGCATCTATTTTTACAAAACGCTCAGGTTCTTTTGCAACAATCTCCAAATAACCTTCACGAACTTTACGATGCATCTCAGCTCTTTCCAAATCTAAACGATTTACCTCATCAGCTCGATTTTTCATAATTCGCTCAAGGGCAACATCCGTATCAACATCAAAATAAAGCGTCAAATCAGGCTTCAACCCATCTGTTGCAAAATAGTTAAGCCAATCAACAACTTCGACACCCAAATCACGGCCATACCCCTGATAGGCGACAGATGAATCAATAAATCGGTCAACAATGACAACTTTACCCGCTTGTAAAGCTGGCAACATTTTTTCTTGCATATGTAAACGACGCGCCGCCGCAAAAAGCATTAACTCGGTTTTAGAATCAATCTCTGTATTCTTTGGATCAAGAATAATTTGGCGAATTTCTTCCGCCACTCGAACACCGCCTGGTTCACGAGTTGGGACAATTTCGCGCTTCATTTTTTGGATTTCAGGTAAAATTTCTTTTAAAACCGTTGTTTTTCCTGCTCCATCGGGTCCCTCAAGGGAAATTAGAATTCCATTCATAGCCTCTATTATACCAAAAAAACAAATATTTTATCTTTTTTCTAAAAATAATAGGGTCTCTTTTTGCGTAATTTTACTAAAAATTGTATAATATAACTGAAACAGCTTACTTGATTTGTTAATTCAAATAAATACGAGTAACATTCAATAAAAAATTTTCCACTTGAAAGGACAACTATGAAAAAAATTCTTGTTGTTGATGATGAAAAACCAATCTCAGATATCGTAAAATTTAATTTAACCAAAGAAGGTTTTGAAGTCTTTACAGCTTTTGATGGTGAAGAAGCTCTTGAAGCATTTAAAGAAGTACAACCTGACCTTATTCTGCTTGATTTGATGTTACCTAAACTTGATGGTCTTGATGTTGCACGTGAAATCCGTAAAACTTCTGACACTCCAATTATTATGGTGTCAGCTAAAGATAGTGAATTTGACAAAGTAATTGGTCTTGAACTTGGTGCTGATGATTATGTCACAAAACCATTCTCAAACCGTGAACTATTAGCTCGTATTAAAGCAAACTTGCGTCGTATCAATGTCGCGCCTGCTGAATCTACTGACAATGTCAAGAAAGAATTGATTATCGGAAACCTCCGTATCAATCCAGCACACTATGCGGCTTATAAAAATGATAAACAACTCGACCTTACACACCGTGAGTTTGAATTGCTTTACTACCTTGCTCAACACCTTGGCGAAGTGATCACTCGTGAAAACCTTTTGGAAACCGTTTGGGGTTATGACTACTTTGGAGATGTTCGTACAGTTGACGTTACTGTTCGTCGTTTACGTGAAAAAGTTGAAGATACTCCAAGCCGTCCACAATATGTTTCAACACGCCGCGGGGTTGGCTACTACATGAGCAACCCACATGATTAAATTTTTTAATTCAATGATTTTTAAAGGAGTAGTTGCACACCTACTTCTTTTTGTCATCCTTTTTATGAGCAGTTTTGATTACAATTTTGCTCATTTAAGTACTTTTATTGGTTATTACTTATTTTCACTCGTCTTTGTTTTAGTCTTTCTCAATCAGCAACATCGCATGATTGTGAATGTTTCTAAACAGATGAATGACATAAAAAATGGCTATTTAAATCGTGATAAACTCCCAAAAGGGACAAGTGAAATCAATGAATTATATGATGAAATTTTAAAACTCGGTGAAGATATTGTTCGCACGCAGAACAATCTTGAAAATCAGCGTAATCAATTAGATAGTATTCTCGCATATATGGTTGATGGCGTCATTGCCACCGACCGTCGTGGAAATATTATTATGGCCAATAAATCAGCTTTGCATTATTTGAATACAGATAATGATCTCTTGATGCAAAAAAATATTGTTGAAGTTTTAAAAATTGCTGACCAATATAATTTTTATGATTTATTAGAAAAAGAACCTGAAATAACTATTGAGACACACGATGCTGGGAATGAACCCATTTCGCTCCACATTAAATTTGCCCTCTTTCGTCGTGAATCTGGTTTCATCTCAGGAATTATTGCCGTCTTACATGATATGACTGAACAAGACAAGGCCGAACGAGAGCGCCGTCTCTTTGTTTCCAATGTTTCTCATGAACTCCGAACTCCGCTCACCTCAGTAAAAGCCTACTTGGAAGCACTAGAAGACGGAGCCATTGAGGATAAAGAAACAGCTTCATCCTTTATTAATGTTTCACTTACTGAAACTAATCGGATGATTCGAATGATTTCCGACCTTTTGACTTTATCAAGAATGGATCAAGACCGAATCGTTCTTAATAAAGAAATGATTAATTTAATTGCCTTCTTAGACTATCAAATTAACCGTTTAGACCAAATTTTAGAAACCGAATCAAACGATTTAATCTCTTCTAATTTCACTCTAGTCAGAAAATACTCTGAACAGCCCATCTGGGTCGAAATTGATACCGATAAAATTGCTCAAGTCATTGACAATATCATCGGAAATGCAATTAAGTATTCACCTAAAGGTGGAACTATTACCATTTCCGTTGAAAAACGTGAAAATGACGTTCTAATCTCCATCAGTGACCAAGGAATGGGAATTCCAAAATCTGATTTACTTAAGATTTTTGACCGTTTCTACCGAGTTGATAATGCTTCAAGAAATTCAAAAGTTGGGGGAACAGGTTTAGGGCTCTCTATTGTCCATGATATTGTTAAAATACATGGCGGAACAATTTTTGCAAGTTCTGAAGGAGAAGGAAAAGGAACGACCTTTAGTTTCACTCTTCCCTATTCTTTAGAAGCCGCAGATGACTGGGATGATGGTACTGATGAGTTTGAATTTGAGGATAACGAATAATTGATTGATTATCTCCCCAAAAAGAGTCCACGCACATTTTGTGGACTCTTTTTTTTATGAATAAACCTAGACTTTTATCGCAAAAAAACTCTTTTAAGGTAATGAATTCCCTGATAAATTTATTTTCAAATAAAATATAAAAGCTCATGGCAATCCCACTATTTTTCTGCTACAATAGACTGTATGACTGAACAAAATGGCTTTAAATATTCCATTTTAGCCTCTGGTTCAACAGGAAATTCTTTTTACTTAGAAACTCCAAAGAAAAAAATTCTTGTTGATGCCGGACTATCTGGAAAAAAAATAGAAAGTTTACTATCGGAAATTGACCGTGACATTCATGATATTGATGCTTTATTAATTACCCATGAACATAGTGACCATATCAAAGGGATTGGTGTTTTGGCAAGAAAATATGGTATTGACCTTTACGCAAATGAAGATACTTGGTCTGAACTAGATAGTAAAAATGCTTTAGGAAAAATTCCTGTTGAACAAAAACATCTGTTTGAAATGGGAAAAACAATGACTTTTGGTGATATTGATATTGAATCTTTCGGCGTGAGTCACGATGCCATCGCACCACAGTTTTATCGTTTCATGAAAGATAACAAGAGTTTTGTTATGCTAACTGATACAGGTTATGTATCCGATAGAATGCGGGGAACCATTGAAAATGCGGATGCTTATCTTATGGAATCAAACCATGACATTGAGATACTCCGCATGGGAGCCTATCCTTGGCGAACAAAGCAACGTATCCTAAGTGACCAAGGCCACTTATCTAATGAGGACGGCGCTGAGGCTGCTTTTAGTATTCATGGCAATAAGACAAAACGAATTTTTCTAGGGCACTTGAGTTTAAATAATAATATCAAAGAACTTGCTCATCTTACTATGGATGGTTACTTACAGCAACATGATGTCGATACCAAAAAGGACTTGAAGATCCTTGATACTAGTCACGAACATGCTAGTCAACTTTACGATATTTAGTTACTCATCAGCAAATAAAAAAAGAACCCTTAGGGTTCTTTTTTTATTACATCATACCACCCATTCCCATGCTAGGATCCATTGGAGGCATAGCTGGAGCAGCTGGTTCCGGCTTATTAGCAACTACTGCTTCAGTAGTCAAAATTAAACCAGCAACAGAAGCCGCGTTTTGCAAAGCTGAACGAGTTACTTTTGCAGGGTCAACAATTCCTTCTTCAATCATATTGACCCATTGACCAGTTGCAGCATTGAATCCTGTACCTACTTTTTCTGAACGAAGTTTATCAATGATAACTGAACCTTCATATCCTGCATTGGCAGCAATTTGACGAACTGGTTCTTCAAGAGCACGGCGAACAATGTTAATTCCTGTTTGAATATCTCCTTCTTCTGAAAGTTTATCCAAAGCAACAATAGCATTAACAAGTGCTGTACCACCACCAGAAACAATACCTTCCTCAACGGCTGCACGTGTTGCATTAAGTGCATCTTCAATCAAGAGTTTCATTGCTTTGAGCTCTGTTTCAGTTGCAGCACCAACTTTAACAACTGCAACACCACCAGCTAATTTTGCAAGACGTTCTTGTAATTTTTCACGGTCAAAATCAGAAGTTGTTTTTTCAATTTGCGCTTTAATAATAGCTACACGATCAGAAATAGCATCAGCAGAACCAGCACCTTCAACAATTGTTGTGTGGTCTTTATCCACAGTTGCTTTAGCTGCTTGTCCTAAAGCTTCAAGAGTAGCATCTTTAAGATCAAGACCAAGTTCTTCAGTAATTACTGTACCACCTGTCAAGATAGCCAAATCTTCCAATTGAGCTTTACGACGATCACCAAATCCTGGTGCTTTTACAGCTACAACATTGAAGACACCTTTAATCTTATTAAGAACAAGCGTTGGCAATGCTTCTCCATCAACATCATCAGCTACAATAAGAAGTGGACGATTTGTTTTCAAGATTTGTTCAAGGAGAGGTAAAATTTCTTGAATGTTTGAGATTTTTTTGTCGGTAATAAGAATATAAGGATTATCTAACTCAGCAACCATTTTTTCTGTATTAGAAACCATATATTGACTCAAATATCCACGGTCAAATTGCATTCCTTCAACAACATCGAGTTCAGTTTGCATTCCTTTTGACTCTTCAATGGTGATAACTCCGTCAGAACCTACACGTTCCATTGCATCAGAAATATACTCACCCACTTTTTCACTACGTGATGAAACGGTAGCTACTTGCGCAATTGCTGATTTATCGTGGACAGGAATTGCCATCTCTTTAATTGACGCAACAGCTGTTTCAGCAGCAAGTTCAATTCCTCGGCGAATACCAACTGGATTTGCACCTGCGGTAACATTTTTTAAACCTTCACGAACAATAGCTTGTGTCAAAACTGTCGCTGTTGTTGTACCGTCACCTGCGATATCATTTGTTTTTGAAGCAACTTCTGAAACAAGTTTAGCTCCCATATTTTCAAAATGATCTTCAAGTTCAATCTCTTTGGCAATCGTTACACCATCGTTTGTAATTAAAGGTGATCCATATGATTTTTCAAGCACAACATTGCGACCTTTTGGTCCAAGGGTTGTTTTTACTGTATCAGCAAGAATATCAATCCCACGCATCATCGCTGTTCTAGCATCACTTGAAAATTTAATATCTTTTGACATTTTAGCTCCTTTTTAAGAATATATTTTTAATTTTATAGATTTTAAGATAGACAAAAGACAACCAAAAAAATGATTGCTTTTATCATTTTACTCTACAATTGCAAGAAGGTCTGAATCTTTGAGAATCAAGAATTCTTCACCATCCATTTTTACGGTCGTTCCAGCAAATTTTTCAAAAATTACTGTGTCCCCTACTTTTACGAGTGGAGAAATCAGTGTTCCATGATGATTTGTTTTCCCTTCACCGACGGCAACAACTTCAGCTGTTTGAGGTTTTTCTTGGGAAGCGCTTGTTAACACAATTCCACCCATTGATTTTTCCTCTTCTTCTTTTACACGTAAAACTACGCGATTCTCTAAAGGTTTCAACATTATATTTTCCTCCATTTTTTATTTTTTAGCACTCTTATTAAACGAGTGCTAACATATTCTTATTTTATCTCAATGGTCAGATTTAGTCAAGAGAAAACATTTAGATTTTATGAAATAAATTAGAAAGGGAGTTCTTCCGCATCAAGTAAGGTTTCTTCAGTCTTTATAGCGCTTTCTCGTAAAGCGATTGTTGCCCTACTTTCAAGTAAATCATAACTCAGTCCTAAGATTTCTGTGACATAATGTTTTTGATTTTGCTTATCCGTATAATTTCTAGTTCTAATTTCTCCTTCAATTGAAATAAGACTTCCTTTTTTTGCGTAAGAAACTAAAGTTTCTGCAGATTTTCCCCAAATAATAATTGAAATAAAATCTGCCTCTCGTTCTCCTTTTTCATTTTTGAAACGGCGATTGACTGCTAAGGTCACACGGACATATGATTTATCATTTGTTGTTTTTGAAATTTCTGGCGCACTGGTTAAGCGTCCAATTAACATGGTTTTATTCATAATAAAATCCTCCTAACTTTTTATACGTAAAGTTAGGACATTTGTCACAAAAAAAATAAAAAATCTATCAATTGATAGATTTTTATGGTTTATTTTGCATTTAAAGCTGCAACAGTCATGTAATTATATGGACTATTGAAGTGTGGTAAGAAGAATAAATCAAGTAAGGCTAATTCATCAATCGTTTTCTTTTCTTGAATAGCTAAACTAAACATATTAATATTTCCTGCAATTATTTCACTCTTGCTAGCAAGTTGAGCACCAATAATTCTGCGACTTTTTGTTTCATAAACGATACGAATTTTCACACTATCATTATTTTCATGAAGGAACCATGCTTTTTGCTTATCTTCAAAATCACTAAATGAAACTTCTAGGCCGATTTTTTTCGCAGCTTTAACCGACAAGCCCGTAGAAGTCATATTGTAACCAAAAATAGAGATTCCATTAGAACCTTGTACACCAACAGATTCTATTGATTTTCCTCCAATATTATGACCAGCAACAATCCCTGAACGAACAGCGTTTGAGGCAAGGGCAATGTAGGTGAAGTCTTGTAAAGCATTAGAATAGATTGTGGCAACATCTCCTACGGCATAGACATCTGGGTCACTACTTTGTTGATGCTTATCCACTTTGATTGCTCCATTTTTAAAGGTTTCTAAATGTTCACCAGCCAGTGCACTATTGGCTGTAAATCCAATACAATTAATAACGAGGTCAACATCATAAGTTGATTTATTAGTTACAATCTGTGATACATGACCTTTTTCATTTGCCTTAAACTCTTGAGCCAATTCCCCAAAATGGAGTTCAATTCCATGATGGGCAAGATTTTCATCCATCCTTTTAGCAAACTCTTCATCATAATATGAAGCAAGTGAAGTACTTTCTGCATCAAAAAGTAGAACTTCTTTTCCACGACGTTTGGCAGCTTCAGCAATTTCTGTCCCAATATAACCAGCACCAATCACAGCAATCCGTTTCACATCATTCTTAGCAAACTCTTCGTCAATGGCTTGCCCTTCTTGAAAAAGTTTTAAAAAATGAATGCCTTTAAGATCTTTTCCTGGCAAGTTAGGAATAATTGGACGTGAACCTGTCGCCAGAACGAGTTTATCATAACTTTCTGTAATCTTTTCTCCAGTTTTTGACTTGGCATAAATCATTTTATTAGTAAAGTCAATTTCTGAAACTTCTGTTTCTGTTAATATCTTTACTCCCTTTTTTTCAAAATCTTCTGCTTTGGCATAAAACAGCTCATCTGGTTTTTCAATTTGTCTTCCGACCCAAATAGCTGTTCCACACCCCAAGTAACTCATATTACTGTTACGGTCAATCATAACAATCTCATGGCCTGGATATTGATCAATTAATGTATTTGCTGTAGCAATGCCTGCGTGGTTCGTACCGATAACTACGATTTTCATGCTAATAATTCTCCTTTAAATGTAAAATTCTTTTTACATTATTCAGTTTAGCATAAGTCCTTCTATTTTATTTTGTAAGCGCTTGTGAACTTTGTGAAAAATTTATTTTATTTTTTTTAGATAAAAAAACTGCCAAAATAAACTATTTTGACAGTTTTATTACTATGCTTGCCACATTGTTTCTGAATCAAAAGCTTTACCAGCGGATAAATCTGATGATAATTCAATGATTCCACGAACCTCAGGAGCATTTGGTAATTCAAGTTCACGAGCTGAACAAAGCATTCCGTAAGATTGAATACCACGAAGGGCTCCTGGGAAAATCAATGAGCCATTAGGCATCATAGCACCAGGTAAAGCAGCAACTGTTTTTAAGCCAAGGGCTGCGTTTGGAGCACCACAAACAATTTGTACTGGATCGGCAAAACCAACATTAACTTTACAGATATGTAAATGATCTGAATCTGGATGATCTTCCATTTCAACAATTTCAGCGACAACAAATTTGGGTTGTGCATCGTGAACAAGAACATCGCTAAATCCTGATTTACCAAGCTCTTTGTTCAACGTTTCAATATCATCAGATGATAAGTAGACTTGACCATTTCCTGACAAATTAGCCAATAGAGATTTCGCTTCAAAAATATTCCAAGCAACCGTTGCTCCAGTTTCTTCAATAAAAACACGAGCTACTTTTCCCTTACGTTCGAAGTTTACTTTTTCTCCCTTGTCATTTGCAGTGATAAGCATTAAAACGTCACCGACATTTGTGTTGTATGTTGCAATCATTTTCTTATTTTTCCCTTTTAATTTCTTAACATTGATTATTATAGAATATAATTCTTAATATATCAACGCTTATCCTGCGCTGATATTATTTCGCACTCGCTAAGAAAGTATTGACTTCTTCTTTTGTTTTACGTAATTTATTTACTAGACGAGCTTTTTCTTTGCCATCCTCAATCACGACAAAACTTGGAATTCCCATAATTCCCCATTCAATCGCAAGATCCATATATTCATCACGGTCTACTTCAACAAATTTAAAGTCTGGATTTTCTACTTCAATTTCTGGCATTTTTGGCTTAATAAAATTACAATCTCCGCACCAACCAGCCGTGAAAAAGAAGACTGTTTTTTCCGGTCCTTTTACAAGTTCGGCTAAATTTTCAATATTTTCTGGAATAATCATTCTACATTCTCCTTTTATTTCTAAATGAATACTAAGTTTTCTTACAGAATTACTTCATTTTTTTCAAAGACTTCTAAAGTTTTAGCATTGATTTCAAAAGTGATTGCCTTATTTTCACTGACAAGCCCTCCCTCAAAAAGAGCACCCGTAGTTGGCTCCTCAAAAATCCAAAAAGCGTCTATTTTTCTTGTTGAAAAATGTTGTCGAGCTCTGTCAGTAAGTTCATGAATCACTTCTTCTTCCATAGTTTTATAGCCATGATAAGCAACGTGAGCAACTGTTGCACCCGCAATAATTCCCAAACCAAACTTTAGTATTTTTTTCATATGGAAATTTTAACATATTTCTTGGTATAATTATAGTGTAAATCATCAAAATTTTTGCTGACAAATCTGTCAGTAAATTTTTCAGTATTCCGGAGGAGAAAAATGGAACTATTCGACAAAGTAAAAGCACTGACAGAAATTCAAGCGACTTCTGGTTTTGAGGGACCTGTTCGTGACTATTTAAAAACACGCATGATTGCTCTTGGTTATCAACCAGAATTTGATGGTCTTGGTGGTCTATTTGTCACTAAAACTTCAAAAGTAGCAAATGCCCCACGTATTATGATTGCAGCCCACATGGATGAAGTTGGCTTTATGGTCAGCTCAATCAAAGCTGACGGAACATTCCGGGTCGTTCCACTTGGCGGTTGGAATCCTTTAGTTGTCTCTGGACAACGTTTTACATTATTCACACGTACAGGTAAAAAAATTCCTGTCGTAACTGGTGGGCTTCCTCCACATCTTCTTCGTGGAACTGGTGTTACTCCTCAAATTCCAGCCATTTCTGATATTGTCTTTGATGGAGCTTTTGAGAATGCTGCAGAAGCTGCAGAATTTGGAATCGCTCAAGGTGATGTAATCATTCCAGAAACTGAAACAATTCTCTCTGCTAATGGTAAAAATATTATTTCTAAAGCTTGGGACAATCGTTACGGTTGTTTAATGATTCTTGAACTTCTTGAATTTTTAGCTGACAAAGAATTACCTGCTACATTGATTATCGGAGCCAATGTTCAAGAAGAAGTTGGCCTTCGTGGAGCCAAAGTTTCTACAACTATGTTCAAGCCTGATTTGTTCTTTGCTGTTGATTGTTCACCTGCTAGCGATACGTTTGGTGATGACAACGGTCGTCTTGGAGAAGGAACAACGCTTCGTTTCTTTGACCCAGGTCATATTATGCTCCCTGGAATGAAAAATTTCTTGCTTGAAACTGCTGATAATGCTAAAGTTAAAACCCAAGTTTATATGGCTAAAGGTGGAACTGATGCAGGTGCTGCACACTTAGCTAATAGTGGAGTCCCTTCAACAACGATTGGTGTTGTTGCTCGTTATATTCACAGTCATCAAACAATTTTCAATATTGATGATTTCAACCAAGCACAAACTTTCTTGAGAAATATCGTAACATCACTTAGTACTGAAAAAGTAGCTGAAATTAAAAACTATTAAATTTAAAAAACAAAAGAAAAAATCACTAGGAAACCTATCCTAGTGATTTTTTGTATTTTATTGACCAAAGTTATAATTAGGCAATATCTTTTTCCAACCGGCAGCTATATCACTTGCCGAACCACCAATAGAAAAATCATATGTGGTTGTAGGGGCACCAGACTTTGTAGCCCAGAAGCTTGCCGTAGTGTCTCCACCAAGATTAACCTCTTGTGTCTTACCATTTGATAATTTAACATTAACTTTTCCTGGTTTTTCACCCGTAGAAACTAATACTTTACTCTTAGTCACATTTGGATCACTATTAGGGTCAGTAAATTTTTGACCAGGTCCGAAAATATTTGGATCGGCAGCATTAATTGCATTCACCAAATTAGCTGTAAATTTTGCGTTATTAATAAAACCTGAATTCTGAGACATTGCGGAATTGTCATCGTGACCAGCCCAACTACCAAGTGTCACTGAAGGTGTCGAAAGCATCATCCAAACGTCTGTATAATTATCAGTTGTTCCTGTTTTACCAGCCCATTGAACATTAGTTGCAAGAGAAGAATTAAGGCTTTGTAACTCACCATAAAACTTACTTGTTTTTTGAGATTTAATAGCATCTTGAAGCATATATTCCATAATGGTAGATGTTGCTTCAGAATATACTTGAGTCCCCCCAGTAGTTTGATGTTGATAAATTACATTTCCTGTATCATCTTTGATACTATCAACAATATACCATGGTTCATATTTTCCACCATTGGCTAAAGTTTGATAACCATTCGTATGTTGAACCACCGTTGGATCAATTCCTCCTCCAAGAGGAAGTGACTCTACAGAATAATCTGCAACATCATATCCCATCTTCGTCATGTAAGGTTCAACAGATTTTCCTTTATTCAAAATCGTTTGGTAGGTCCAATAAGCAGGAATATTATAAGAAACATTCAAGGCTTCTGAAAATGGCATCATCTCCGTTCCCTTATTGCCGACGTGTTCGATGTCTTGCCCACTCGAATATTTTGCAGGATAGTTAGATAGAACACTTGCAGAACCCATCAAGCCCATGTCAATTGCCGGTCCATAAGCTAGTATTGGTTTGATTGAAGAACCAGGTGAACGTTTAGTATCAAAGGCATGGTTTACTTGGCTTTGTGAGAAGTCTAATCCACCAATAAAGCCATAAACAGCCCCTGTTTTATTATCCATTAAGACATTACCAGTTTGAATAAGACCCGTACCGTCTTGCATCAAACCACTGTAATTAGTTACGGCATTTTGCATTGCATCATATACTTGTTGATTGATAGTTGTAGTTACTGTATAACCACCGTTTTGCAATGACTGTTCAGCTAATTCTCGATAACGTTGTTTAGTACTATCATTTCCTAAATCAGTTGCCGAAACTTTATCTCGCTTAATCAAATAATTATAGATATCAGTAATTGCTTCATTATAAACAACATTATATAAATAACCATGTTCTTGTGATTGAGCTACTCCTGGTTGTAAAAATTCTGTTGAAATATCATAAGCTTTATATTTCTTGTAATCAGCTTCTGAAATATAGCCCCCACGATAAAGATAAAACAAGACTTCTTTTTGACGTTCAAGACCGTAACTCATGTTTTCTTTTGACTTTAGAGAACCATCAGCCGCATAAGGAGAATACACGATAGGACTTTGTGGCAACCCAGCAATAAAAGCAGCCTCAGGTATTGTTAAATCCTTAGCAGATTTTCCAAATATACCAAGAGCAGCTTCTTGAATCCCTGCAATATTTTGTCCTTTATTATTTCGCCCAAAAGGTGAGACATTTAAATAATCAGTCAAAATTTGGTCTTTACTCAAGTAGCTATTAAGTTTAAGAGCATAGACAATTTCACTAGCTTTACGTTGGAAGGTAACACTATCTCCTAAAACTTGTTGTTTAATTAACTGTTGGGTAAGGGTTGAACCACCAGAACTTGTGCCACCACCTACTGAACCAAGAATTCCACGAACAACTGCCTTAGGAACCACGCCCTTATTCGTTTTAAAGCTATCATCTTCTGTTGCAATTAAAGCATTTTTAACATTAGGAGAAATCTCGTCACTTTTGACAGTAACACGCACCAAATCACTAGAGATATCCGAAATTGCTTGACCATTACTATAATTAATGACAGAAACGCCATGAATATCATTAATTTTTGCAAGCATTTCAGTTTTATCTGGTGTCTTCGTTTGCTCAACCAATCGAGCGAAATAGCCTACACCTGTCGCCGCACCAAAGACACCCACTAAAGCAAAAATTATTCCAAAAATTACAATTAGGCCGCGGACCACCTTAAAAGTGATTGACCAACCCGATTTTTCATCATTATCTTTAGGATTTTTGGACAGAGACTTACTTTGTTTCCGCCGCTTATTTTCCATTTTTTCTTTTAAACGCGCACGTGCTTCTTCTTGCGAGTCAATTGAGGATTTTTTCATGCCTTTATTATATCAAATTTAAAATAATTTTTCGCCACTTTCAGAATTTTTTTTATTAATTTGTTATAATGTAAAACAGTGCTGTTAATTTTTTTACTTTTTATCCAAAGTGGACAGCTCAATCATTATAGAAAGGATTTTTTATGAACATTTTTGACGAACTTAAAGCACGTGGTTTGGTTTTCCAAACAACGGACGAAGCTGCGCTTTCCAAAGCGCTGACGGAGGACATGGTTTCCTATTATGTAGGATATGACCCTACCGCTGATTCCCTTCATTTAGGTAATCTTGTACTAATTTTGACAATGAAACGTCTACAAATGGCTGGACATAAACCTTATGCGCTTGTTGGTGGTGCAACTGGTTTGATTGGTGATCCTTCTTTCAAAGATTCAGAACGTTCACTTCAAACAAAAGACACTGTAACAAAATGGTCTGGAAAAATCCGTAGTCAGCTTGAGCGTTTCCTGGATTTTGAAAATGGTGAAAATAAGGCAGAAATGACCAATAACTACAACTGGTTTGAAAATCTGACTTTTATTGATTTCCTCAGAGATGTGGGTAAACATTTCACCGTTAACTACATGATTTCTAAAGACTCTGTAAAATCACGGATGGAAAGTGGAATTTCTTATACAGAATTTGCTTACCAAATTATGCAAGGTTATGATTTCTACGAATTGAACCAATTGCACAATGTTACTTTACAACTTGGTGGTTCTGATCAATGGGGAAATATGACTGCCGGAACAGAGCTTTTACGTCGTAAAGCGAACAAGCAAGGTCATGTTATTACTATTCCATTAATTACAGATTCAACTGGTAAAAAATTCGGTAAATCAGAAGGAAATGCAATTTGGCTTGATGCTGATAAAACATCTCCTTATGAAATGTACCAATTTTGGCTTAATGTTGATGATGCAGATGCTGTAAAAATGTTGAAAATTTTCACCTTCCTTTCATTAGAAGAGATTGCTGAAATTGAAGAACAATTTGAAGCAGCTCGTCATGAGCGTTTGGCCCAAAAAGTTTTGGCTCGTGAAGTTGTCAGCTTAGTTCACGGAAAAGCAGCTTATGAACAAGCAGTTAAAACATCAGAAATCTTATTTGGCGGTGGAGATTTGCGTCAGTTAGATGCTAAATCAATCTTAACTGGTCTTAAAGCAGCTCCACAACATCAAGTTACTGATGATGAAGATTTAACTTTAGTTGAACTTTTAATCTCTGCTGGAATAGCTCCTTCAAAAAGACAAGCTCGTGAAGATATTACAAATGGTGCGATTTATATCAATGGTGAACGTGTTCAAGCACTTGATTATGTTCTTACAGATTCAGATAAAATTGAAAATCGTTTAACTGTCATTCGTCGTGGGAAAAAGAAAAACTTCGTTTTGACTTATTAATAAAACAAAAATTCTGTTCTAAATGGGACAGAATTTTTTATTAAAAAATTTAAGCATTGCTCTTTCTTTTAGGCCACAATATGTTATAATAACTGTACTGAATATGTTTTTAGGTGATCAAAATGATAGATAAAAAATTTGAAGATAAGTTAAATAAATTGCGTGAGATGTACATCAATAAACGTCCTGAAGAATCTGAAAAACTTGATGATAGTAAGAAATTTGAAGCTTTCATGGCCCTTTCGGATGAAGAAAAAGAAGAAAAGCTCAACGCTAAACTTGAACTACTTACTGATAAGCTCGTTACCCTTGATGAAAAATTAGGGGATTTGTTAGCCAACGATGCAAGTGCCGATGATATTTCCGAGCTTAAATATTATATTGATGCAGTTAAAAATAAAAAATTAATTCTTGAACAAAAACTTGAATTAATTAAAAATGGTGAGTTTGATGCTGCTCGTAAAGAACGTGTAAAACGTCAACTCACTGATTTGGAACTCAAACGTTGTAAGGCGCTTTTAGGTAAAAAAGACTGCTCAAAAATCAATGAAAAAATTGCTTTAAAGAAAAAAGCAATTAATCGTTTGAGATAAATTAGTAGATTAGGTACGGTAGAGCTAGCTTTGATAGCTCTACTTTGTACTTTTTGGCGCTCATTAATCCATTACACAGAAAGGACTCTATGCTCCATATTATTTTTTATGTCATTATTTTCCTTTTGGTATTAGTTTTTTCAAATGTCCTTAACAAAGTTTTCCCAAAACTTGCCCTCCCTCTTATTCAAGTGGTTTTAGGACTTATTTTGGGCTTTTTTGGTGCTGACGAGGTTTTACATGTCGCACCTGAATTTTTCTTAGGATTTATTATTGCTCCTCTTCTTTTTAGAGAGAGCGAGGAAGCTGATGTCAAACATATTTTAAAACATAGTAAAATTATTTTAGTTTTAATTTTCCCTCTTGTCTTCATTACAACCCTTGGATTGGGTTTGATTTCTAATTGGATTTACATGGGATTACCTTTAGCTGCTTGCTTTGCCTTAGGAGCAAGTCTCGCTCCTACTGATGCTGTAGCTGTTGGAGCTTTATCAAAAAATTTCTCTTTCCCTCGTCGGGTTATGAGTGTTTTACAAGGCGAAGGTTTGCTCAATGATGCTTCCGGAATTATTTCTTTTCAGATTGCTTTAGTTGCTTTAGTTACCGGTTATTTCTCTTTTCCAGATGCAACAATGAAATTGGTTATTTCAGCACTTGGTGGGGCTGCTATTGGTTTTACTTTAATTTATATCAAAGGACTCGTCTTAAGACTTCTGGAAGATGTTGACGCACGGGATGTTTCTGGTTATCTTCTTTTAGAGCTGGTTGTACCTCTTGCTGCCTTTCTCATTTCCGAAGAATTACATGTTTCTGGAATCATTGCTGCAGTTGTTGCTGGAGTCATGTCAGCAAACGGTCTTAAGAGAACTACTTTATTTGATGCTCAAGTTGAAAAACTCAAGAGTACAATTTGGGATACTTTAACATTTATTTTAAATTCCTTTGTCTTTCTTTTCTTAGGAATTGAACTTTATCAACTTGTAGTTCCACTTTTAGTTGATCCTGTCTATTCATCAGCACTTTTAATTGTTCTTGCTCTTGCCTTGACTGCTGGATTATTTGCACTCAGATTTATTGTCATTGCTTTTTATTATTGGATTCGCTCCCTTAAACAAAAACAACCGTTTTCTGCTTATTGGAATGATGTATTTCTCCTCACATTTGCTGGTTCTAAAGGAACAGTAAGTATCGCAACGATTCTTTTGGTTCCACGAACGGTTGACATTCAACCTGTTCTTGTCTTTCTGGCTGCGGCAGTGACCGGTTTAAGTTTCTTAGTCGGAATGTTCATTCTTCCATTCTTTGCGGTTAAAAAAGTTTCTAAAGTTAATAATATCTCTAAAATTGCGATTTTATCTGAGGTAGTTGATGAATTACATCACGATATGAAATCGGCTAAAAATCCTCAGGGTTATGATATCGCTATTGATGCTTATCAGGAACGAATTCAACAATTAATCATTGAACAAGAGTCAACAGATATGGCGATTGATTACAATGATTTGCAACTTTTGATTATCCGAATTGAATCTGAAGGTCTTGAAGTTGCCTTGCGTGAAAATAAAATTTCAATGTATACTTACCGAACTTATCAACGATATATTCGCTCATTAGAAACAAGTATTGTCCATTCACTGGTTTCCAGTATCCAATTTGTTTATGTTATTGCCTTGCGTGCTTTTCATTTACTTACCTCTCGTGTCTTACATGTTGACTTTTATTTCAAGAAAACAAAGGCGGCAATGGAAACAACGCGCGATGAAATTACTGAACTTTATTTCAATAATACCGAACTTATCTTGCAAGCTCTTGATAATTTAAATGGTGTCTTTGATGAGCAACTATTGAATTTCTTACAATCGGAACGTTTAAGAACATCTGAAATCGTTGCAACTGGTGGTCATATTTCACGGATGATGAATAAGGCTCAGCCTAACAACATTACCGAAATGATGCGGGCCTATTATTTGGAACGTAAAGTTATTTTTGAACATGAACTCTCTGGAGCAATTACTGCACGAGAAGCTAAAGATATGCGTCTTAATGTTAATATTCTTGAAGATTATTCACTTGCAAGTAATCATCATACATTACTTTTTGACTTCTTAGAACGTCGGAAAAATAAAAATTAAAATAAAAAGTTACTGACAAGTCTGTCAGTAACTTTTTATTTTTCAATTCTAATGATCGTTTCTAACTCAATATTTCCTTGAATCGCTCTTGAAATCATGCAAGAACTTTCTGCCCGTTTAGCAAGTTTAATTGCTTTCACTTCATCGGACTCTTTTGTCAATTTCATACCGACATGATAAGTTATTTTTTCATAAGTAAAGATTCCTTTTGTCACATCGACCACTCCTTTAGCATCTACTTTCAGATGTTCTAGGAGAATATCATTTCGCTCAAGCATGGCAGCTAATGTAATCGAATAACAAGTACTGGCTGCCCCGAGTAGCATTTCATCAGGATTTGTTCCGACTCCTGGTCCATCCATAGTTTTAGGAATTGAAATTTTTTCATTCAGTGCCCCAGCCTGTAAGTCACCGATGGAATTTCTTCCCCCTACCCAATCAATATGTGAATTAAAAAGATGTTTTACCATTTTTTATCCTTTCAATTTACTGACAGAAAAAATATGACTCTCCTAATTTCTGTCAGTAAATTCAATAAAAAGTCTGTTCAATGACAGACTTTTCTTTAGAATGTTTGAGCTTCTAAGTCTACTTTATTAATGAATTCAGCAAGAAGTTTTTCTGTTTTTTCTGGATCATAAGCATGTCCTTCAACGGCAATTTGTCTAAAATCGCTACCGATAAAATTGAAGATTGCTGACATGTAAATTGTTGCTGGATCTTGCGCTCCATAAACTCCACCATTAGCTTGTAAGTGCAAGACTTTTTTGCCATTTGCTAAACCAACAGGACCTTCGGCTGTATATTTGAATGTTTTACCGGCAACATTGACTGTATCAACCCAAGATTTAAGTTCAGCAGGAATCATCAAGTTATACATTGGATTAGCAATGACTACTTTATCAGCTGACAAAAATTGTTCTGTAAAACCAGCAAAACGAGCCAATTTATCTTTTTGTGAAGCTGTAAGTTCAGCATTTTCACCTGCGAACATTGCACTGACCAATTCAGTATTCAAAGTTGGAATATCAGCACTGAAAACATCTAGTTCTTCAATTTCATCTTCTGGATGAGCAGCTTTATAGGCTTTGACGAAAGCATCAAGACCTTTGAGTGAAAGTGAATAATCAGCAGTAAGTGGGTGACCTTTTACAACAAGAAGTTTAGACATATTTTGTTCCTTTATAGAAATTATTTTTGTGTTATAAAAATTATTATAGCAAACTTTTCTAAATTATCAATATATTTAGTACGTGAAAATTTACACATGTAAACATTTTACTGACAGAAATTCTGTCAGTAAAAAAAACAATCATTTAGATTGTTTTTATTTTACTTTTTACGTCCCAACAAGCGGAATAAGCCAAGAACCCAAGTCACTAAAACAAGAAATGTTGAAAAATAGAAGGCCACGTGGAAACCGTGTAAAAAGACATCTGGTTGATTGTGCAAATAAGTTGTTACCTTATAACCCAACTGATTAGACATCGCTGTGAATAAAATCAATGTTGCTAAAGACGTCCCTAAAACAAAGGCCATATTACGGGCAAGAGAATTAACTGACCCAGCAATTCCTAAATACTTACGATCAACAGTTTCCATAATCAAAGCATTGTTTGGACTTTGGAAAATCCCCATAGACATTCCTTGAATCAAAAGAATAACAACAACTAGCCATGGAGCAGAATGCGGATTTATCAGTAAATAGCCAAGCTGTGACAAAACAATCCCTGAAATTCCTACAAAAGTAACAATTTCTTTATCCATTTTATCTGCTGCCGAACCTGCTAAAGGGCTAGCAATCAGCATAGCAACAGGATAAGCCATCATAATCATCCCTGCCAAGCCTGGCCCATAATTTCTAAAATCTTGTAAGTAGAATGGTAACAAAATACTTGAGAACATCGCTACTGTAAAATTAAAGAGAGCCATAATAATACTCATTGAAAATAATTTTGATTTAAAAATTCCTAAATCAAGCAAAGGCTGAGCGACCTTTTTCTCTGTTAAAATAAATATTCCAAAGAGAATAAAGCCAAGCAATGCACCAATAATAATTAATGGATTGGTCCAACCCAAAGCTTGCCCAAAATTAAGAGCTAAGAAAAGTAAAACAATAACAGAAGTCATTAATGTTCCACCTTTAAAATCAATATCCGACCATTTTCCACTGGTTTTTTCTTTTGGCAAAGCATGATTTCCAAAAATCCATGCTAAAATTCCGATAGGGACGTTTATCCAAAAGATATAATTCCATGAAGCGACCTGTAAAATCAGTCCTCCAAGGGCAGGTCCAGCGATTGAGCCAACCGATACAAACATCGCTGAAATGGAAAGTGCTCTTGCTCGACTTTCAGGTGGGAAAATTTCTGAAATAATTCCAAAACCGGTTGCCATAAACATTGACGCCCCAATAGCCTGAATCACCCGTGCAAAAAGAAGGAAACCTAAGCCCCAACCAAAATTTAAACCAGCAAGTGCCGAGCCTAAAATAAAAATTCCCCAACCAATGCGGGCAATTCGTGATTTACCTATTAAATCGCCTAAACGGCCAAAAATCAGTACAATCGCTGAAATTACAATTAAATAGATTGTCACCACCCAAGTGATTTGAGAAGTAGAGACATGAAGCTCCTTTGACATTGTTGGTAGAGCAATATTAACAATTGAACCATCCAATGTTGACATAAATGTAAATATCCCTAAGGCAATTAAAGCCTTTATTCTGTCTGACATAAAATCCTTTCCTATAAATTGAGTATCATCTTCTTTAAATAAAATTCCTAATAAGTCTTGCTATACTGATGAACTCAATTAATTTTTTCTAAGTTTATAAATAACGTTGGTAATTATATCCTTGTTTCCAATCTTTGTCAAGTTTAGACTATCAATCGTAGTTTCCTAATCAAATGAAAATGCTACTCATAATATTATAAGTAGCATTTTTTATTATAAGAAATCAGCAAATTCTTCTTCTTCAGTTTGGTCCCAGTTTTCACCAGTAATTGTTGTGAGCATAATTCCTTTGACCGCACGGTCAACCATCCCCTCAACATCCATTCTCTTTTCATATTGAATACAATTTTCAAGTTTTGGATTTGTTTTTGGAGAAGGTGGTGCAAAGACAGTACAACAATCTTCAAATGGTAGAATTGATAAATTAAAAGTATCGATTTTTTCAGCTATTTCAATAATTTCATTTTTATCCATTGTTACTACTGGTCGAATAACTGGAGTATTAGTTACTTCATTAATGGCAGACATTGAGCCAAGCGTTTGGCTAGCAACTTGTCCCAAAGATTCTCCATTAATAATCACTTTTCCACCACGTTCTTCACGAACACGATCAACCACGCGCATCATAAAACGGCGTGTAATTGTCATCAAATATGCTTGTGGAGCCTTGGCTTTTATTTCTTCTTGAATCTCGGTAAATGGTACTTCAATAAAGGTAATTGAACCTCCAAAAACGGTTAATTTAGCTGCTAAGTCTTTGGCTTTCTTCAAAGCTCCTGGTGAAGTGTAAGGAGGGCTAGCAAAGTGAACAGCCTCAATCTCAACTCCGCGTTTCAACGCCAAATAACCTGCAACTGGCGAATCAATTCCACCTGAGAGCATTAGATGTCCACGTCCTGCTGTTCCGACTGGCATTCCTCCAGCACCTTTTATATCTTCAAAACTAAGATAAGCCGCATCTTGTCTGATTTCAGCCCGCAATGTGATATCAGGCTTTTTCATTTGTACTTTTGCGTAAGAGAAATTATCAAAAACAACATCTCCTAAAGCAATATTTAATTCTGTTGAATCTAATTCAAAGTTATGGTCAGCTCGTCTGGTAGCAATTTTAAAAGTCTGCCCTTCGCTATAAATCTCCTTAAAAAGTGCCACAACTTCTTCTTTGATAATGGGCATTGATTTTTCGACTTTGATTGAAGGTGAAAAATTTTGGATTCCAAACACTTTTGTTAAACGATTTGAAACTTCAGCATAATCTGCTCCATTAAGTTCAATGTGTGCTCTATCTCTTACTGCTGTAATTTTTAATTCAGGCATATCTGCAAGGACTTCGCGGATATTTTTTGCCAAACGATTGATAAAGTAACCACGATTTTTTCCTTTGGTTGAAAGTTCACCATAACGAACCATGATTTCATCATATAATACAGTCATTTTTATTCTCCTATATTCTTTTGCATACTTTTAATCATTAAATACTTCAAAAAAATGAATGATTTAAGTCAAAAAACCAGTCAAGTCTTCTTTATTTAAAGAAAAAAAGCACGCAGCGTTCTAATTATAACACAATGTGTCCCTTTTTTTATAGGCTTTTTTAAAATTATTGTCTCATTTTCTAAGGCTCTATTGAGCTTAATATACTCTATTTTAAAAGCAAAATAAAAAGCCACTAGATCATTGACCTGGTGGTAATTTTTATCGATGATTTATTTTTAAATACTTTCAGGGGAATATTTTTCAGACATAATCTGAATTAATTTTGATCCTAAAAAAATACAGTATCTGATGAGCACATAAGTAACGATTGCAATTGCTATAAGGATTTCCATATTCGCTAATAATTCTAAATTCAGGAACTGAAAAACGCTGAGTTTACTTGTTAAATTTACCGCAGTTGCAGAAATAACGAGAGGAAATGTAAAGGCAGCATAACTAGGATAAAAGGCACTTCTCAAAAGTTTTGTCAGCAAGCCTAAAGTTATAAAATAGATAGCTTGCGATAAAATAAATAAAAAGATAACGAATATTTTAGATTTTTCTTCCACAACGGTGAGGTATCCTACTAAACCAAGTGAACCTGGTGCCGTGATAATTGTAATCAAAGGAAGTAAAGATTTGTGCATTTTTCGTAAAATGAAAACTCTATGCATAACAATAGGAAGAAGAATGAAGTAAAAGAGTAATGTTATCCAAACCACAACTTTACCCACTTCAAGACCGAAATCTGGTGATGTTGCCGATATTACCCCAATGCCTACAAAAGTAATAAACCAGCTTGGATAAACATCATGTATTTTTAATTCTTTTGGTAGCACATGAAGATAAATAAAATACATCATTAAGATAAGATGCAAAATTAAAGCAGTCCACCAAGTAACATTCGCAAGAAGACTAAAGCCGGACAAACGTTTTAAAAATACGCTTAGTACCATTAAAGACATCGTAAAAGTTGGTGAAACAGAGGCTACAATTGGGTCATTCAAAGTCGAAATTGTATGTTTCATTGCCAGTACTATCTTGAGCAAAATTAAAAACATCAGGAATAAACCTAACATATCGTAAGAATTTCCTAAAATAGGGTAACCTTTACTGTAAAGGAGATTCCCTAAGGATATTAAACCCAAAATTAAGCCACATATCGGGAGGGGAATTTGTTTTAAAAATGATATGAATTTTGAATACATCATAAACTTCTCTTTCTATATTTTTTATTAATTCGTCTTAAATAATTGATTCTATTAATAATATATAATAGTTGAATTAATTTGTAAAATAAATTATTATAATCATATAAATTAAAAAAAATAATTTGTTATTTTTGTATTTTAGGGAGAAAATCACATGTTTTCATTATTTGAGACCTTTATCGTCGTTTATGAAACTAAAAGTTTTACCTTAGCTGGAAAATATTTATTTATTTCCCAACCCACTGTAACCGTGAGAATCAAGAAACTCGAAGAAGAGTTAAAATCAACATTATTTTTAAGAGGAAAGCACCAAGAAATCATTCCGACTGAAGCCGCCATATTATTCTATCCCAAAGCTATTGCCTATCTAAAAAAATGGGAAGAAGACCAAGCTGAGGTTCAAAAAAAATCTCTTGCAAAACATCCTTTCAAAATTGGGGTTTCACACAGTGCTGCTCTAAGTATTATGCCAAGAATCTTTAAAGTATTTGAAGACGAGTTGGAACATTTAGATGTAGAAATTAATATGTATGACTCAGAAAAAGTATTTGAATTAGTTGCAAATCATGATTTACATTTTGGAATCATTGAGCGATTACTCATTAGCGATCAAACCGAAACATTTCCTTTATTTTTAGATGAATTAGTACTTGCCGGAAATACGGATTCAGAAACATTCTTTACCAGAGAATCTGGTTCAGGAATTGGATATTATATCAAAAGATATCTCAAATCCGCTCCTTCTGCTCAAAGAAACATTGTTCGTATGAATAGCAATGAGATGATTATTTCCCATATCAAAGCAGGCTTAGGTTCTTCTTTAATTTCTAAATCATTTTTAACTGATGATATCCCTTATCAAGAACTTGGGAGTAATTATCATAGAGAGTTTCTAGGAGTTTCTTTTGATGAAGAAAAAGACCCTATGATTCAAAAATTAATTAGTAAAATAAAAAAAGAAACCGAAATTCATTAGAATTAATAAAAATAGAAAAACATGAGCAAACTGCTTTTGTTTTTTTATTATTTTTATTAATAATAATGATAAAATAAATTC